>Ga0315909_10000153_pt1 | contig 91152 bp, 66 predicted proteins | sample LakEriMetagenome_11_FD_203527 | JGI IMG/M metagenome (GOLD analysis project Ga0315909, IMG submission 203527) | Freshwater fungal communities from buoy surface, Lake Erie, Ohio, United States - Buoy 2 MA125 | ecosystem: Environmental > Aquatic > Freshwater > Lake | place: USA: Lake Erie, Ohio...
GAGCTTCGCCGCCTGAGAGAGTGGGTGAGGGTTGGCCAAGCTGAAGATAGCTCAATCCAGTATCTGCCATCAGCTTGAGTGGGGCGGAGATGCGTGGTTGAGATTCGAAGAAGATCGACGCATCATCGATGGTCATGGCTAGAACTTGACCGATATCTTTTCCTTTGAATGTGATTTCTAAAGTCGCGGGATTGTATCGCAGGCCGTTGCATTCCTCACAATGCACCCATGTCGATGGCAGGAAATCCATTTCGAGTTTCACCCGACCGTTGCCTTTGCAGTTCGGGCAGCGACCACCTTCGGTGTTGAACGAGAAACGCGATGCATCAAAACCACGCATGCGCGCCTCAGGAAGTTGGGCGAATAGCGCGCGAATGTGATCGAATACTTTCACATAAGTCGCTGGGCAGGAACGAGAGGTTTTTCCAATCGGAGATTGATCGACCTCGTAGATGGCTTTGATGGATTTCTCACCACTGACTTTGCTGAAAGGTTTTTTTGTTGAAGAACGGCGACCAGTGATCGCTGCTACGGCAATGCATTGATGCATAATCGTGGATTTGCCTGAACCTGAAATTCCTGTTAGAACAGTGAGGCGTGAAATTGGGATTGCGACATCGATATTCTTCAGGTTGTTCGCGTTACAGCTGGTGATTTTCAGAAACGGGTGGGATTTGCTAACCGTTCGGCGTTCGCCACGGGTGGGGTGGATAATCGGGTTTAAAAGCGCGCGGAGGGTGGGGGAGGTGATTGATGATTGATGATGGACGTTTTTTGATTTTTGATTTTTTAGAAGAGGAGGCTTTCCTTCGAAAACAATTTCGCCACCCAAACGCCCTGCACCGGGTCCTAGATCGATGAGATGATCTGCCGCTGCGATCGTATCCTCGTCGTGTTCGACGATGATGACTGAGTTGCCTTGATCGCGGAGTGCGGTAAGGGTTTTTAATAGGGCTGCGTTGTCGCGTGGGTGGAGACCAATGGTGGGTTCATCCAAGACATAAAGCACACCGCGTAGGTTGGAGCCGAGCTGTGCGGCAAGGCGGATGCGCTGTGATTCGCCGCCAGACAGGGTGTTGCCCGAACGATTCAGGTGAAGATAACCCAGCCCGACTTCTTGGAGAAAAGAGAGGCGCTGGGAAATTTCTGGAATGATGTCGCGTGAGATGAGTTTTTCCCGTGATTCAGTAAATTTGAGACCTTCGAAGTGGGATGATGCTTCGAAAATGGATAGTTGAGAGAGTTTGGCAATAGAGGTGTCTTTCAACCTCACTGCCGCACCAATCGAGTTAATCCGCGAGCCGTTACATGTTGGACAAATAATCAGTTCCGTATCTTCCATGCGCTCGATGGAGCGATCCGCATCGAGTTCGGCTTCGAGGACCGAATCAAAGCGTGAGATATCTAGATGCTGGCGTCTTTTTGGAACTCTGCCATGCCCTCGGCATTCCTTGCACCAACCATGCGGGGAGTTGAATGAGAACAGACGAGGATCCAGTTCTTCATACGAGCGGTTGCAGCAAGGGCAACTCGCTTGAGTGGAAAGTAAGATGAATTTTTTATCCGCAGTGAAGAGTTTGATCAGGCCTTTGCCTATTTGAAGAGCGCGGGTGACGACGTCTGCTAGATCTTTTGGTTTGGCATGACGGATAAAATCCGCCGCCAAGACATCAATATCGTGTTCGATGAAGCGTTCGAGTCGGGTGAAATCTTCGGCTTGTTTGAATTGCTTATCTACTAGAAGAGTCGTAAATCCATGCTTGATCGCCCACTCGGCGATTTCTGTGTGATAGCCTTTTTTTCCTCTGATCAAGGGAGCGAGAATCTTAACAGGACCTTTTTTGAGTTCTTTAAGAATATGATTTTCAATCGCTGCCAGAGATTGTTTTTCCACAGGGACGTTACAGTCAGGGCAATACAAGGTGCCGAGCTTGGAGTAGAGTAATCGAATGAAATTCCATAGCTCGGTAACCGTCGCAACCGTGGATTTTCCTCCGCCTTGCGACACTCGCTGTTCAATAGCGACTGTTGGAGGTAGGCCTTGTAGCTGATCGATTTCAGGTTTCTCAAGCTGCTCGGCAAATTGGCGAGCATAGGCTGACATCGAATCGAGGAATCGACGCTGACCTTCGGCAAATAGGATGTCGAAAGCGAGGGTGGATTTGCCTGATCCCGATAGCCCGGAGATTACGACGAGTTGATCGCGCGGGATATCGACGGAGATGTTTTTGAGGTTATGGTGACGGGCGCCGCGAAGAGATATTTGGGATTGGAGATTGGAGATTGGGGATTGGGGAGAAGAGCGAGTCTGGAGACTCGTGTTCCCGGAGAGGGCTGCTTTGAGGTAATGACCCGTAGGCGATTTGTGTTTTGCGATTTCTTCCGGCGTGCCTTGGGCGACAATTTGACCGCCTTGGCTACCAGCTTCCGGGCCGAGATCGATGATCCAGTCAGCGGATTTGATCACGTCGAGATTGTGCTCAATCACAAGCAGGGAGTGTCCCGAATCAACAAGCTTTTGAAAAACACCTAACAGATTTTCGATATCAGAAAAGTGAAGGCCAGTCGTTGGCTCATCGAGGATTAATAGCTTAGAGCGGAGAGCGGAGAGGCGAGAGGAAGAGGACAAGAGTTGGCAGAGTTTCAGGCGTTGAGATTCGCCGCCGGAGAGGGTGTTGAGAGCTTGGCCGAGTTTGAGATATCCGAGACCAACCTGGAGCAGAGGCGCGAGAGACTTTTGAATTTCTTCTATGAGGCGGAGCTCTTTTTTTGATTGATTGGCTTGGCGATTTGCTCCTTCGCCAAGGCTGCGGCGGACTTGAAAAACCGTCGCCACGGCTTCCGTTGCCGTGAGGTCAAGGACATCGGCGATGGATTTTCCGTTCCACCTGTAATCGAGCGTGGAGGATTTGTAGCGGCGACCATTGCAGTCAGGACAAGTGACGAAGAGATCAGATAAAAACTGCATCTCAACTTTCTCATAGCCATTTCCTGCGCAGCGATCGCAACGACCCTCACCAGAATTGAAGGAAAAGAAGCCAGGTTTGAGAGCTGCTGATTTCGCGGCATCAGTTTCGCAGAATAGCTGACGTATGTAATCAAATGCTCCAAGGAAAACCGCTGGCGTTGATCGTGGTGTGCGAGCAACTGCCGTTTGGTCGATGAGCTCGACACCGCTTAGATACTGTGTGCCTAATATTTCTTTGATAGGTGCAGCCTCCTCTTGAGTTTCAATGCCAAGTTTACGAGCGATGTTTTGAAAAATGATTTCGTGAGCTAGAGTGGATTTTCCAGATCCAGAAACACCTGTTAGACAGACGAAAAGTCCGAGTGGAAGATCGACATCCAACTTGCGGATGTTGTGGCGGGTTGCGCCTTTGATAGTGAGTTTTGCTTTGCCAGGTTTGCGACGATTTTTCGGGATTGCGATGGATCTTTCTCCGGTGAGCCATGGGAGAGTGCCAATGGAAGATGGATTGACGATTGATGATTGTGGATTTTTGATTTTTGATTTTTTTAGTGCGGGCGAGACGCCCACGCTCCCTTGGTAGATGACTTTGCCTCCGTGCTGGCCTGCGCCTGGGCCGATGTCGACGAGGTTGTCGGCTGCTTGCATGACAGTTTGCTCGTGCTCGACGACGACCAAGGTATTTCCCTTGTCGCGTAGGCCATGCATGATGCCGACGAGTCGGTCGATGTCCCGCGGATGCAGGCCAACCGTGGGTTCATCGAGGACAAACAAGGTGCCGGTGAGTGATGCGCCGAGGCAGGTGGTGAGGTTTACGCGTTCGACTTCGCCGCCTGAAAGTGTGCGTGTTTGTCGGTCGAGAGTGAGGTAGGAGAGTCCGACTTCGTTGAGGTAATGTAGGCGGGAGTGGATTTCTGTTAGGACGAGCTTGAGGGTGCTATCTGGCTTGATTGACGATTGTTGATCTGACTTCGCCAAGGCTCCGACGGACAAGTTGTTGATTTTGGATTTTTGATTTTCAAACCAAGGGAGAAGGTCTAAAACAGGCATCGCCCATAGGTCGGGGAGTGATTTTCCTTCGACTTTGAAGCAGAGGGCTTCGGGTTGTAGGCGTTTGCCGCGACAGGCGTCGCAGGTAGTATAGGAGCGGTAACGGGATAAGAACACGCGGACGTGCATCTTGTATGCTTTCGTTTCCATCCAATCGAAAAAACCTTTTACTCCATACCAACCGCCAGATTTCCAGAGTTCTTCTAATTCTTCAGGCGAGTTTGTTCTACGGTCTCCATAGTAGATCCATTCTTGAGTGTCTTCATCGAGATCTTCCCATGGGGTGGTGAGGTCGATCCCGCGTTCTTTGCAGTTACGGATGAGATCTCGCTGACATTCTTCTCCACGCTCTCCTTGGAAAGGTTTGATCGCACCTTGTTTGATGCTGAGTGTGGGATCTGGGATAGATTTTTCTAAGTCGATACCGATAATGCGTCCAAATCCACGGCATTTCGGACAAGCACCGAGGGGAGAGTTGAAAGAGAAAAGTCCGGGCGTTGGCGGGCGGAGGGTGAAACCCGTTTTTGGATTGCTCCAAGTGTTAGAGAAGGCTTGTGATCGCTTGGGATGAATGATGGATGCGTGGCCTTTTCCGAGATAAAAGGCGGCTTCGAGTGCTTCAAGAAGTCGGGAGAAATTTGCAGGAGTGTTTTTCAAACGATCCTGAACGATGAGTAGGGAAGGGGGTAGTTTTGCAGGCGGTGTTTCATCGGTTCGCAGAATTTCATTTTTAATGAGAACTCGGAGATAGCCCTGAGAGTTTAGGAAGGGGAATAGTTCGCTGGCTTGCGTTTCTTTTGCGATCGGGATGGGAAAGGTGATGAGAATGTCCTCACCTTTCAAATGCTCTTTCGCCCATGCGGCGGCGGAGTCGGCGGAATCGGGTCGGATCTCATCCCCTGTGACAGGATCATAACCGACCGCGAGACGCGCGAATAGAAGTTTTAGATAATCGTTGATTTCCGTAAGTGTCCCAACTGTTGAGCGGGTGGTTCGGACGTGGTTTTTTTGCTCAATCGCGATGGCTGGGGGAATGCCTGTGATCGAATCGACATCTGGTTTATCCATTCGATCGAAAAACTGCCGGACGTAGGGAGAAAATGTCTCAACGTAGCGGCGTTGTCCCTCAGCGTAGAGGGTGTGGAAGGCGAGGGAGGATTTTCCCGATCCCGATGGTCCAGTGACAACGGTCAGTTTACCGAGCGGAATATCGAGATCGATGCCTTTGAGGTTGTGCTGACGGCAACCGCGGAGGGAAATGCAGTTCCTAATTCCTAGTTCTTGGCTCTTGGTTGGCTTCGCGCTGGGGCTTGATTTCTTGAGCAAGGCGATTTCTTGGAATTTTCCCGATTTCTTTGGCACGAGCAGAGAATAGGCAGAAAATCCACCTTCGCTAGTGGAAGAATTTACTATGAATCATTTTTCTGGAAATCCCAGCATTGACAGGGGGCACTATCCCACGTAATCAATCGCCTCCCACGCCGGTAACGGCGGAGTCGCCAAGTGGTAAGGCAATGGTTTGCAAAACCGTCATTCGTGGGTTCGATTCCCACCTCCGCCTCCAGCGTTTTCCTTTAAGATAAAGGTTAATTCGTCAATCTAGAGCAATTGAGCCGCACCCTACTAGCGCACCAAAGTGTCACTAGATGCACGAATGTAAGAGTCCCCTGTAGCGGAACAGATTGAAGCTAGAGTTTCCGGTTAGGTGGATAGTTGGGGCAGGATTTTCTGATAACGGCGTGCGGTTGGACGCCACAGCGACAATGGCAAAGCGACTCCCAATCGTCCTCTCATAGTTTCATCATTCACTCTTCTTCAGTGCCTCATCGATTTCTGCGCCTAGGAGGATGAGGAAGGCCGTGATGTAGAGCCAAAGCATGAGGATGACGATGGCGCCTAGAGAGCTGTAGGTGCTGAGGTAGAAAGTGTAGTTGCCGACGTAGTAGGAAAACACAGCGGAAGCGACTAACCAGAGCAGGGTGACGACAATGGCACCCGGGCTGATCCATTTCCAGGCGGCTTGATGCCTAGAGGGGCCGAAGCGATAGATCAAGGCGAGCATGAACATGATGATGGTGAGTAGGAAAGGCCATCTCAGTAGTCCGAGAATTTTTAGAGAGTATTCATCGCCTGGAAGCATGCGAGCGTAGACAGGAATGATGGCGATGAGGAAAATGGCTGATGCGATAACCAATAGAAGTAAAACGGTTAGAATCAGCGAAGCGATTTGCAGGCTGATAAATTTTCGTTTCTCGGACTGGCTGAAAACGATATTCAATCCTTGGATCAGTCCTCTCATAGCAAACGATCCGGCCCAGATGGCAATGATCACGCTGAGGATGGTTCCTAAGCCGGCGGTTTTGTTATCACTTGCAACCATCCGCACTTGGGTGAGCATGATTTGGTTGACTTCGTGTGGTAGAACGCCCGATTCATCCTGCAATTGGCGCTCAATCTCTAGCGGATCTGAGAGCCAACCATAAACCGAGAAGAGGGCGGCGAGTCCTGGGAAGATCCCAAGCATGAGGAAGAACGCTACTCCGGCAGCTGCGATGGGTAGGTGATCCCTATCGATTGCCTTTCTGACTTTCTGAACAAAACTAAACCAACGCAGCCATCTCGGAGGTTTGGGCGATGGTTTGGAAGGTTGATCCATGGGTTGGGTGAGGTTTTATCACGATGGCCCCCAAAGACCCTAACTTTTTCTTAGGTGGGGGGAAATGTGGCGGCGGATACAATCCGCCGCCACGAGGTTAACGAAATATCAGCCCTTGGATACTTGATAGGAGTTTCAGGATATTCTGATGTGCTGCATCCACTTCATTGGCTTTTAGGGTGCGATCTGCGGCGCGGTAGTTGAAGCGGTAAGCGATGGATTTGCGATCTGCGGCGATTTTTTGACCTGATGGATCGGTGAAGAGATCGAAGCATTCGTAGGAAATGAGCAGGGGCTCATTGGCTTTTTCAAGAATCGCTTCGATGTCGGCGTTCGGAGTGCTGATGGAAAGTTCCATCGCTGCATCGCGAGTGGAGCCAGGAAATTGCGGGAGATCATCGACCTGAGATTTCGCGGAGATGAGTTTGCGAAGTTTTGCCAGATCGAGTTCTGCGACGAAAACCGGGGATGTGAAATCCAAAGTGCGTTCGCGGGATGGAAGGAGTCTGGCGAAGACACCGATGGTTTGATCACCTGCTTTGACTTCAGCGCCGAGTGCGAAATTTTCGCGGTCTTTGGGTTTGAGTGAAATCGTTTGATTTGGAAGTAGAGCGGAGAGGATGGCTTTGGCATCGTAAAGATCAGCGGCGCGGTCTTTGTTAGACCATGAAGCGGGATCGGCGTTACCTGAAATGAGAATGGCGAGGCTATCGCTTTCCTGATCGACGGCTTTGCCGCCACCGGCGTTGCGGAAGACGCGACCCATTTCGAACAGGCGAATCGATTTCGCTTGTTGGCGGGCATTGCGTTCAGCGGATGAGACCAGGCCAGGAACAATGGATGGGCGCATGATCGCGTGGTCCTCGCTGAGAGGGGATTTGACGCGAATGAGGTCGCCCTCTTGGAGCGGGCGGAGTGGAAGGATGTCTGGGAGCTGCGCTTCGGAAATAAGCTTGATGGTTTGAGACTCGTAAAGGCCGAGCGAAGCGAGGCGTCGACGCAGGATCATGTCCGCATCGTATGCGGCATCGACTTCACTGGTAGGAACGAGTGTGGCGCGGAAACGAGATGGCACATTCGCGAGGCCGTGGACGCGGGTGATTTCCTCTGCGAGATCGATGTGGCGAGTGAGGTCTTGGCGGAACGATGGGATGAGCCACGTGCCATCGGCTTGTTTGGTGAGGCCAAGGCGGGTGAGGATTTCTTCTGCCGCTTCCGTGGAAATGGAGTTACCTAACAGATGATGTAGTCTGTCGAGATCAAGGGAAACGGGAGCGGGTGCTGGAGGGAGTGTGCCTGCGGATTGGGTGAGGCAGCCGTTTGGAGAACGGCTCTCCAGTAGGCTGATGGCTAAAGCGGCGGCTGGGAGGACGCCTTGTGGATCGATTCCACGTTCGTAGCGATAGGAGGAATCTGATGAAAGTGCGGTACGGCGCGAGGTGCGGCGTATGCCTGATGGAGTGAAGTAGGCTGACTCGAGAATGATGGAAGTGGTGGATTCAGTAACGCCGCTATCGAGTCCACCCATCACACCGGCGAGGGCGAGGGCGGCACCGGATTCGTCAGAGATGAGGAGATCCTCGGTTGTTAGAACGTGTTCGGATTCGTCTAGGGCTTTGAAAGATTCGCCGTCTTTCGCTTGGCGGATGACGATGGCTCCAGAGACTTTCGCGGCGTCGAAGGCGTGTAAAGGTTGTCCGGTTTCGTGAAGGACGTAGTTGGTGATATCGACGATGTTATTGATAGGGCGTAGGCCGATCGATGTGAGGCGTTGCTTGAGCCATTCTGGGCTTTCGGTGACCGTGACATTGTCGATGCGGGTTGCGGCGTAGAACGGGCAAGCGGCGGCGGCTTCGAGTTTGATGGTATCAGCTCCGGCTGGAGTTGTTTTCAGCTGAGGGTTTTCAGGGGTTAGCAACGGAGTTTTGAGCAAGGTTGCGAGTTCACGAGCCATGCCTGCGTGCGAGAGGAGATCGGGACGATTCGGAGTGACTTCGAGTTCTAACAGAGTGTCGGAATCGAACAGAGTTTTCACTGGCACTCCGATCGGAGAATCTTCAGGTAAAATGAGCAGGCCATCTTCACCTTTTGGGAGTCCGATTTCTTCGGCGGCGGCGAGCATGCCTTTGGATTCGACTCCACGCATTTTGGTTTCACCGATGGTGAAGCCTGCGGGAAGTTGTGCGCCAGGAAGGCAGCAAGGAACTTTATCTCCGACTTTGTAATTTTTCGCTCCGCAAACGATTTGGCGGAGTTGGCCTTCGCCTGCATCGACTTGGGTGACTTTGAGTTTGTCTGCATCCGGGTGCTGAACGGCTTCTTTGATTTGCGCGACCACGATTTTATCGGAGGCAATGCCTTTGGTAACGATGCCTTCAACCTCAACGCCCGCGAAGGTGAAGAGGTCGGAGATTTCAGGGATAGCCTTTCCGTTTAGATCCACGTGTGAGGAGAGCCAGTTGAGTGAGATGTTCATGGAGAGAAAAATGTTAGATCTGTCTGATCCGACAGATTGGACTGATCTGTCAGATTAAGCAAACTGTTTGAGGAAGCGGGTGTCGTTTTCGATGAGGAGGCGGATGTCCTTGATGCCCCAGCGGATCATGGCGAGGCGGTCTAAGCCCATGCCGAAGGCGAAGCCGGTGATTTTTTTAGGATCGAGAGCATTGTCTTTGCGGGTGGCGTTGATGGATTCGAAAACGGCGGGGTCGACCATGCCGCAGCCGGCGACTTCGATCCAACGTGGCTCTTGGCCTTTCACTTGGAGTTTCACATCGATCTCAAACGATGGCTCGGTGAAGGGGAAGAAGTGTGGGCGGAAACGAACTTCGGTGGAGGTGCCGAACATTTCACGGAAGAAATATTCAAGAGTGCCTTTTAGATCGGGAAGGGTGACATCGGTATCCACGAAGAGGCCTTCGAGTTGGTTGAAGACCGAAAGGTGAGTGGCATCGATTTCATCACGACGATAGGCAGAGCCAGGTGCGATGATGCGGATAGGGGGAGTGGATTTTTCCATCGTTCGGATTTGGACGCTGGAGGTGTGAGTGCGGAGAAGTTTACCGGAGTTGAAATAGAACGTATCTTTTTCGTTTCGCGCGGGGTGATCGGCGGGAGTGTTGAGGGCATCGAAGCAATGGTATTCGTCTTCGATTTCAGGGCCATCAGCGAGGGCGAAGCCCATGCGGCGGAGAATTTGGATCGCCTCATCACGAATCAGCGTGAGGGGATGAAGAGCGCCTGTGGAAAGGGAGCGGGCAGGAAGAGTGAGATCGATACCCAAGAGTGCTGCGCGGTCGGCGATTTCCTGGATGGCGGCTTGTTTGGTTTCGAGTGCGGAAGTGATTGCGGTGCGAGCGGTGTTGAGAGATTGACCGAAGGCCGCCTTTTCCTCGTTGGGGACATCTTTGATCAAAGTGCCTGCAAGGGTGAGGGTGCCTTTTTTACCGAGAACGGCGACACGGGCATCATCGAGCGAGCGCGCATCATTGGCGGCGGCGATCAATTCGAGGGCGGAAGATTGGATGTTGGCGATTTGCTCGTTCATGGGCGGGCAAGGGGATAGCGGAGAGGAGCCTTTGGGGCAAGAGTTTGCTGAAGGGGGGATTGACCCAGATCAGCTAAAATCTCAGGATGTCGGTATGGACGGACTGGGGTTTATAGATGTTTTTAAGGGAAAATTGAAATTTTGGGCTCTCCATTGCGTGATTAGCGCATTGCCCAGTTATCTGATTGTGATGGTTTGGCTTAAGCAGGCTGCAAACCCAACGGCTCATTTGGCGATGCTGGCTGCGATCGCGACATTTGTGATCGGCTACTCGGTGTTGACCTCTTTGCCCGGGCCGTTAACGCGGAAAGATACTTTGTTATCTAGGGCTTTAAGGGTCGGTCTCATTTTAAGAATGATCTGTTCCATCATTACGACTCTGGCGGTGCCTACGGGAATATTTTTGCTTTATACTCCAGATTTTTGGTGTGGCAATCTTGCAACAGGTATCGTCGATCGCATTTATGGGTTTCTTGGTCATGAGACCGATTTGCGTAATATGATCGACGGTAAAAATACCAAAGATGAAGTTTTGATACAGCCCGGATTTATGGAAATTTATCTGATCACCTTATTTGAGGGGCTTATACTTTCATTGATGCTGTTTATTTTTTCCGTAATGGCAGTTGTCATCTTGCAGATGCGTGATCGGAAGAAAATGTTCCTCAGGGAAACACGAGTTTAATAAGGGGCATGGCGGATGAAATCCGCCGCCACGACTACAACGTCACCTCAGTGCCGATACCACCATCGGTGAAGATTTCTAACAGCAGAGCGTGAGGAAGTCTGCCATCAACAAAGTGGACTTTACGAACACCGGCTTTGAGAGCGTCGATAGCGGAATGGATTTTTGGGATCATTCCGCCGGAGATCGTGCCGTCTGCGATGAGGGCGTTGGCGGTTTCGACGTTGATGGATTGGATGAGCGAGGAAGGATCTTTGGGATTCATCAGCAGGCCTGGGACGTCTGAGAGGTAAACGAGTTTTGATACACGCAAATCTTTCGCGAGAGCTGCGGCGGCGAGGTCGGCATTAATGTTGAGGGCCTTGCCGGTTGCGATTTCGGAAGCCAAAGGCGAAATAACCGGAACGATACCGGCTTTGTGGGCGGTATCCATGTTATCGAGTTGGCAGCCGATCACTTCGCCCACGCGGCCGAGGTCGACAGGTTTGCCGTCTTTGTCGTAAGATTTAATTTTCTCGCCGAGGAAGATGTCGGTTCCGGGAATGCCGATGGCTTTGCCGCCGAAGTCGCGGATCATGCGGACGAGGCTGGGATTGATTTCGTTAGAAAGGACGCGAGCGACGATGTCGATAGCTTCCTCGCTAGTGTAGCGGAGGCCGTTGATGAATTTCGCTTCAATGCCGGATTGTTCCATCGCAGCGGAGATCGCTTTTCCTCCACCGTGCACGACGACGGGATTGATGCCGGCGACTTCTAGGAACGTGATGTCGCGCATGACGTTGGCGACGAGTTCGGGATCTTCCATCGCGGAACCGCCCATTTTGATTAGAATGGTTTTCGAGCGAAAGGCCTGGAGGTAGGGTAGGGCTTCGATCAGGGCGTCGGCTTTTTCGGCGGGATTCATGGCTGGAGACGAAAGACTATGAGACAGAAGGCACAAGACAACAATGATTTTACCAGGGTAAATGGAATCGTCCGCGGCGGTATTGATTGGTTTTACGACGGGTGAAAAAGATCGCGACGGCGAGTGATGCTAGGATTGGAAGAGTGGGGATCCAGGTAGCGGTGAGATGGACGATGAGAAAATGGAGGACGAAGGTGACAGCGCTCAATGCGAGCAGTGGCATGCGTGCGTCTCGACCGGGGCAGAAGTTTTGGATGCCGAAAGTCAAGCAAAGCATGGCGGCTATGAAAAGGATTTCGATGTCTTTGGTGAGGGTGGAATAATATTTGATGGAAAATCCGTTAGATGAGTTAGCGAAAAGGGTGATGGTTTGGATAAGTGAGTTGGAATATTCGATCGCAGGAAGATCTTGTGCGGAGTGGGTGTTGCGAATGACGATGGGTTTGAAAGTGTTTTTATGAAATGTGTCATCTGTTGCATCGACTAAATTCTCAAAAGGTAGCGGGATGGTTTTGATGGTTTTGAAGGGCTCAGGGTAAAGGCTGAGTCGGCCGTAATTGTCGATGGGGATGTAGTAAGATTTTTTTCCGAGATGGATGTGGCGACCGATATGGATTTGGATGGAGGACGGGGGGATGTTTAGATGGTTGAGTGCGGCAAGAAGATGAAAAGATAGAACCACGCGATCATCCCAGATGGCGATGAGAGGGTAGGAATTCTGATCGGGTTCGGATTCGAGTGCTGTGAATCCTGCAAATGAACTTTTATTTCCTAACAGGACATAAGGAATGGGGATTCGGTTTACGATGGGGACGAGAGCGGTGTTACCGTGGAGTTGAGAGAGAGGAATGGAAGCGCGGCGAAATGCAGGAGGGATGGGAGATGGCACTGATCCTCTGGATAATGGAGCGGCGGTAATGAGGTTTGGAATCGTATCGAGCTGTTGATCCAAAGTAGCCAGAGGAATAGCTTCGGTTTCGGTCCATGTTAGTGGGGTTCCAATCGCGATGGAGTCCTGATGAAGTCGGGTTAGATTTTTGAGAATGATGGCGTAATCGACAGGGGAAGGCGGGGAGGATTGGAAGATTTGGTTCGGATCATCGGTGATGGTGATGTCGATGGGTTGGCTAATTTTTTTGAAATCGAGCTGTTTGGATGTTTTGTGGGCGTAGGGTTTTTCGGGTGAGCCGTTACCATCGATGGTGGATTGAGTTCCAGTGAAGGGGATGGTTGTGAAGAGAAAAGCGTAGCGTTCAACGGCGGTTCCCGGGGTTAGCCAACAAGCCAATCCGCCTACGATGGAGGCGCATAAGATGCTGGCGTAACGGCGAGGTATCATGAAGAGATGGTTGTGAATTGTTAGGAAACGGCTTGGAGTATGCTTTTGGTGACATCATCCGTGCTTCCGTTCGCGTCGATGAGTTTGGCGAAGGGTTCATCTTTCAATGATAGAAAAATTTCTCTGCAACGGTTGAGACTGTTGCGTTGTTCGAATTCGTTTGCGTTATCGCCTCGTGAGCCGATGCGAGTCAGTGCGGTATCGACATCGAGATCGAGGATGAGCAGAAGATCGGGAATGGGAGCAAAGGCTTCGTTGTCTTTTCGAATTTGGACGGGATCGAAACCACGCGCACCTTGGTAGGCCATCGTGGAGAAGTAGTAGCGATCCAAGATCACGACATGTCCTGCGGCGAGGGAAGGTTTGATGAGTTCTTCAACGTGTTGTATGCGATCGTTGTAGAACGCTTGGAGTTCTTCATTGGGTGCCAGTCTGCCGGTTTCCGCAGATTTTCGCAGTAGAGTTCCCCATGGTCCATCGGTGGGTTCGCGGGATAGGGTGACTGTTTTGCCCAGAGCTCTAAAATGCTCAGCGAGGCGCTTGGATTGGGTGGATTTCCCTGTGCCATCTATTCCTTCGATAACGATAAACATAATGAGTGAATTGTTAGATATAACGAGTGGAGAGATGTTTCAGGTAATCGCTGGTATCCGGTGCGCGTCCAGTTGCCATCTTCATGAGATCCACAGGATCGTGAGTGGATCCGTGTTGATGGACGTTTTCACGTAACCATTTTAGCAAGGGTGCGTAGTTGGCATTCTCGTTCGCGGATTTGATTTTCGGATCTGAAATGGCGGTTTGGAAAAGTTGAGCGGCATTGATGTTGCCTAGCGTGTAAGTCGGGAAGTAGCCGATTCCGCCGAATGACCAATGGACATCTTGGAGGCAACCATGGGCGTCGTCTTTGGGGAGGAAGCCGAAGGATTTTTTGAATAGTTCGTTCCATGTTACGGGAACGTCTTTGACGGAGATTTCTTTTTTAAGAAGCATGCGTTCGATTTGGAAACGCAGGATGATGTGTAGATCGTAAGTGGCTTCATCAGCCTCGACGCGGATTTCAGAGAGTTCGGTTCGATGGATGAAGTGCATGAATTTTTCTAACGGAAATTCCTCGAGTTGCGGGAAGTATTGGATGGCGATGGGGTAGAATTTTTTCCAAAACGCGGGTGAGCGGCCGACCTGGTTTTCCCAGAGGCGGGATTGGGATTCGTGGATGCCGAGAGAGACAGCGGTGCCGGAAGGTAGTCCGTAGCCGTCTTGAGGGAGTCCTTGTTCGTAGAGGGCGTGGCCGACTTCGTGCATGATGCCGAAGAGGGACGATGTGAAATCCTGAAGATTGTAGCGGGTGGTGATACGGATATCCTGAGGGCCGAGGCCGGTGCAGAATGGATGAGCGGTGGTGTCGATACGGCCTGCGCGGAAATCAAAACCGATTTCAGCGGCGACGACTGAGTTGAAATCTTGTTGGGCGCTTAGCGGAAAGATGATGGAAGGTAGGACGGGTTTGAGGGATTTTGATTTTTCAACTGCTGCCGCAGAAATGGGTGCAAGGCGATTACGCAAGGTATCGAAAAGATCCGCGATGCTTTGGGTGGATGTTTTTCGTTCATAGCCTTCTAACAGGGCGCTATAAGGTTCATCGGAATATCCCCAGAGATCAGCTTTCTGAAGGGCGATGTCGACGATGTCTTTGAGGTGAGGGGAGAAAATCGAGAAGTCGGATTGTTTACGTGCGTGGATCCAGGCGTGGTGTGCGGCGGATTGGGTTGATGACTCACGGGCGACGAGTTCCGTGGGAATTTTCGTGGCGCGATCGGAGATGCGACGAAGCTCGCGGAGGTTTGCGGAGTGAATAGGCTTTTTGCCTTTATCCTTGGCTTCGGCTTTAGCAAGGGCTTTGAGGTAAGATTTGGAAGTGGAAAGTTTGTGGGCGAGAGTGGCGAGATAGGCGAGTTGTTTGGCGCGGTAATCTGCCGAATTTGCAGGCAGATAAGTTTCTTGATCCCATGAGAGTAGGGAGTTGATTTTCTCAATGAGATTGATCTCGCGAACTTGATCGAAGAGTTTCATGGATGGGAGGATGAACGATGGCGGGAAAAGGTCGAAGTTTTTTGACAAAGAAAAAGCCGGGCAGGATGATCCTGCCCAGCTAGTGAAGTGTTTGGCTTGGCGGATGAAATCCGCCGCCACGTTACATCATACCGCCCATGCCGCCGTGGTCATGGCCGTGGCCGCCTGCACCGGCTGCTTCCTTTTCAGGAAGATCGGTGATGAGGGCTTCGGTGGTGAGGAGTAGACCGGAGATGGAAGCTGCGTTCTGGAGGGCAGAGCGAGTGACCTTGGTTGGGTCGACAACACCGGATTTGATAAGGTCTTCGAATTTGTCGGTTGCGACGTTGTAGCCTTCGCCACCTTTGCCGTTTTTGACTTTTTCGACAACAAGTGCGCCTTCGCGCCCTGCGTTAGCAACGAGCTGACGAAGAGGAGCTTCGACGGCACGAGCCACGATGCCTGCGCCAGTGGCTTCATCGCCGACAAGACCGAGATCGCCGAGAGCGGCTTGAGCGCGGATGAGCGCAGTGCCACCGCCAGGAACGATGCCTTCTTCGACCGCTGCGCGAGTGGCGTGGAGGGCGTCTTCAACGCGCATTTTTTTCTCTTTCATCTCGGTTTCGGTAGCTGCACCGACGTTGATGACGGCGACACCGCCAGCGAGTTTAGCGAGACGCTCTTGGAGTTTCTCACGATCGTAATCGCTGGTAGTTTCTTCGATTTGTTTGCGGATTTGGTTAACGCGTCCGGTGATTGCATCGGAAGAACCGCCGCCTTCAACGATGACGGTGGATTCTTTGCTGATGGTGAGGCGTTTGGCTTGGCCGAGGTCGCTGATTTCGACGGACTCGAGTTTGATGCCGAGGTCTTCGGTGATCACGCGGCCGCCGGTGAGGACAGCGATGTCTTCGAGCATGGCTTTACGACGATCGCCGAAGCCAGGTGCTTTGACAGCAGCGATATTGAGGATGCCGCGGAGTTTGTTAACCACGAGAGTTGCGAGGGCTTCACCTTCAACATCTTCAGCGATGATGAGGAGTGGTTTGCCGGATTTTGCAACTTTCTCAAGAAGAGGAAGCATGTCTTTGAGCGAGCTGATTTTTTTCTCGTTGATGAGGATTAGCGCGTTATCGAAAGAAGCTTCCATGGACTCTGGATCGGTAACGAAGTAGGGGCTGAGGTAGCCTTTGTCGAACTGCATACCTTCGACTACGTCGAGGGTGGTTTCGATACCTTTGGCTTCTTCAACGGTGATGGTTCCGTCTTTGCCGACCTTGTCCATGGCATCAGCGATGATGTTGCCGATTTCGCTGTCCCAGTTGGCGGAGACGGTTGCGACTTGGGCGATCTCTTTGGTATCGGAAACCTTTTTGGAGATTTTCTTCAATTCAGCGACGAGAGCCTCGGTGGCTTTCATGATACCGCGTTGAAGGGAGATTGGATTTGCGCCAGCGGTCACGTTGCGAAGGCCTTCTTTGTAGATGGCTTCGGCAAGAACCGTTGCGGTGGTGGTTCCGTCACCGGCGATGTCGGAAGTTTTGGAAGAAACTTCGCGGATGAGTTGGGCTCCCATGTTTTCGTAAGGGCACTCGAGCTCGATTTCTTTCGCAACCGACACACCATCTTTGGTGATGGTTGGGGAACCGAATTTTTTGTCGAGGATGACGTTACGACCTGCTGGTCCGAGGGTTGCCTTGACGGCACGTGCGAGTTTTTCAACACCGCGCAGGAGTGCCTGGCGTGCTGCTTCGTCGAATACTAATTGTTTGGCCATGTTCTTGTTTTTTATTTTAGATTTGTCTGATTGATCAGATCTGACTGATAGGTCAGATCTTGTTAGAATTAGCTGATAATTCCGAGGATGTCGGATTCTGAGATGATGAGGACTTCTTGTCCGTCGACTTTGACTTCGGTTCCGCCGTATTTGGAGATCAGGACTTTATCGCCGACTTTGACGGAGAAATCGATGGTTTTGCCATTTTCGTCTTTGCCACCGGTGCCGATGCTTAGGACTTCAGCTTCCTGGGGTTTTTCTTTAGCGGTGTCTGGAAGTACGATTCCGCCAGCGCTGACGGCATCTGCTTCGAGGCGTTTAACGAGGACACGTTGTCCGAGTGGTTTGATGTTAGCCATATGCTTTATTCGTTTAGTTATTGGTTTGGTTTGAGAAGCCACTGCCCGTGTTCATGGTAGTGGAAATTTTTTAGTGTGGTCGCGGATTGTATCCGCTATGCCTATTTTTTTATTTTGTTTTGATTTTAATATTTTGGCTGGGCGGATGAAATCCGCCGCCACGTTCGGGATCAATCTACGACTTCGGCGTCGACGACTTTGCCTTTTGCTTTTTTCGGCTCCGAGGATTCGGATGGTTCAGCTGGTTCGACATCTGGGTTTCCGCCCATGGATGCGCCGGCTTGTTGTGCGGCAGCGGCAAGGGCTTGGAGTTGGCCTTCGAGATCGGCGGTTGCGGATTTGATTTTATCGACGTCGTCGCTGGTGATGGCGTCGCGGACGGCTTTGACTTTTTCTTCGAGAGAAGATTTCAGATCTGCTGGAGCTTTGTCGCCAAGTTCGCCGAGTTGTTTCTCGACGGAGAAGGCGAGGTTTTCTGCCTTGTTGACGGTGTCGACTTTTTCGACGCGTTTGCGATCTTCTTCAGCGTGTGCTTCGGCATCTTGCTTGGCTTTTTCGATCTCGTCTTTGGAGAGACCGGAGGAACCCTGGATAGAAATTTTCTGCTCTTTACCGGATTGTTTATCTTTGGCGGAAACGTGGAGGATACCGTTGGCATCGATATCAAAGGTGACTTCGATTTGTGGCTCACCGCGGCGAGCTGCTGCGATGCCGTCGAGTTTGAAGTTTCCTAACAATTTGTTATCGATGAACATAGGGCGTTCACCTTGGCAGATGCGGATATCAACTGCGGGTTGGTTATCGGACGCAGTGGAGAAGACTTGGGACTTCTTCGCAGGGATAGTGGTGTTGCGCTCAATCATCGGAGTGGCACGTGAGCCTTCGGTTTCGATGGAGAGCGTGAGCGGGGTGACGTCGAGAAGGAGGACGTCTTTGACATCGCCACGGAGAACACCGCCTTGGATGGCTGCGCCGATGGCGACAACTTCGTCCGGGTTAACGCCTTGGTGAGGGGTTTGACCGGCTAGTTCTTTGGCGATTTCGACAACTTTAGGCATACGTGTCATGCCGCCGACGAGGACGAGTTCGTCGATATCGGAAGCGGAGACGCCGGCTTCTTTGAGGCAGTCTCTAACAGGTTTCTTGGTGCGCTCAAAAAGTTTGTCGGTGAGTTGCTCGAGTTTTGCACGTGAGAGAGTGAGCTGGATGTGTTTTGGACCGGTCGCGTCTGCGGTGATGAAGGGTAGGTTGATGTCGTAAGACTGGCTGGAAGAGAGAGCGATCTTGGCTTTCTCGGCTTCTTCCTTGATGCGCTGCAGGGCGTCGGGTTGACCGGAGAGGTCGACGCCTTGGTCTTTCTTGAATTCGCCAACGATGTGTTCGATGAGGGCATTATCCCAGTCGTCACCGCCGAGTTGGGTGTCGCCATCGGTTGCGAGAACTTCGAAGACACCGTCGCCGATTTCGAGGACGGAGATATCGAAGGTTCCACCACCTAGGTCGTATACGGCGATTTTTTCATCGGATTTTTTATCAAGACCGTAGGCGAGAGCTGCAGCGGTTGGTTCGTTGATGATACGAAGCACTTCGAGTCCAGCGATCTCGCCAGCGGCTTTGGTGGCGTTACGTTGGGAATCGTTGAAATAGGCAGGAACCGTGATGACTGCCTGAGTGACTTTTTCACCGAGTTTTGCTTCGGCATCGGCTTTGAGTTTACCGAGAACCATGCCTGCAATTTCTTGTGGGGAGTAGGTTTTAGTTTCTCCAGCCACTTCGACTTGGATATGGGCGTCGCCGTTGGATGCAGCGACGATTTTGTAAGGCATGCGTTTATCGGCATCGGTGAGTTCGGAGAACTTGCGACCGATGAGGCGCTTGGCGGAGAAAATGGTGTTTTTCGGGTTGGTGACGGCTTGGCGTTTTGCAGCTTGGCCGACGAGACGTTCGCCGTTTTTAGCGAAGGCGACCACGGAAGGGGTGGTGCGGGCACCCTCGGAGTTTTCAAGAACAGTGGGTTCACCGCCGTCCATGATGGACATACAGGAGTTGGTGGTGCCGAGGTCGATTCCTAGAATTTTTGACATAGGTTAATTGGGTAGTTGCTGGCATACTCTTTGCAGGTTTGGTGCCATGTCGCTTTTCGATGATACTAGTTATTGGTTATCAGTTACTTAAGAAGATTGACTGCATTGTGGGAGAGATAATATTGGGACAGAATGACGCAGTTTGAGAGGAAATAATGGCACAGTGTGACAAAGGGGGAATGAGAGGGGGAGAATGGGAGGTGGTGTGAGGCCCATTCCTCCATCCGGTGTGCGACCTCCGGTCGATTAAATAAAACGGGTGCAAAATGTGCACCCGAGTGGATTCGAACCACTGACCGTCCGCTTAGAAGGCGGATGCTCTATCCAACTGAGCTACGGGTGCGTCTTTGGATGAGAGTTTGGGTAGCAGGGTAAACGTGAAGGTGCAAGTCATGGTTTTTGCAGCGTTTAGAAAAAAGATCAGTCCTTGGTGGAGAGGATGATGTCTTTGAATTGCACTTGCATAGGAGGACCAGCGTGCATTTGAAGGGCGATCACGCCGCTTTTTGGAGCTTCTGCGGTTTCGTCGGTGACATCTGCGGTAAGTTTGCCGTTGATGTATTGTTGGACGCGATTTCCTTGAGCGACGATTTTGTATTCGTTCCAGTCGTCTTTGTTGATGGCGGCTTGCAGTTCTTTGTCATCGCCCGTTTTGCCAGTGACTTCGATGATGGGTTTTGCGGGTTTTTCGCCTTGTTTGATGACGACTTGTTCGCCGCGCTTAGCGAGGATACCGCGACCTTTTTCTTCGTAGAGGATGCCGCTGTAATTATCGCCATACTCGAAGTCGGCTTGGTAACCTCCTACGATAAATTTTGCAGCGTCGATCATTTTGCTGCGGTATTGCACGCCGCTGTTGGTGTATTTTTTATCATCACCAGGGGTCATTTTGTATTTGAGGGTGAGGGTGAAATCTGCGGGTTCGCCACCTTTCCATGTGATGAAGGTGTTATGCGGGACAGGATTTTCCGGGGTGGATTTTGCGGTGATTGCACCGTCGACCACGGACCAGAATTTCGCATCACCTTCCCAACCGGTTAGGTCTTTGCCATTGAAGAGTTGGGTTTCGCCGGCGAATGCGGGTATTGAGAGGAGTGCGAGGAATAGGATGTTTTTCATAATGGTTTTTCGTTAGATGAATCGAACAGCGTGTTTTTTAGATAATTTCAAGACGTCGCTGGGTTTGGGTGAGATTTGGAAGGCGGGATCGGTGAGTTTCTCTCCATTGAGTTGGACGGATCCGGAGAGGATGAATTGTTTACGTAGCTCGCCGTTGGATTTTTCCAAATCGAATGCTTTTTTGAATGCGTGTGCGGTGATGGATAGGACACTGAGGTCTGTGGGGAACTCGCAAATGTTGAGTTCTGGGAGTTCGGCGGCGTTGAGATCCTTTTTGGAGAAACGGGTATCCCAATCGCTGCGCGCGGCGGAGGCCTCGGTTTGTCCGTGGTAACGGGCGGTGAGTTTTTCCGCCAGGGCTTTTTTGCAATCCATGGGGTGGGCGGCGGGATCGCGCGTTTCTCCGAGAAGGAGTTGGTAGTAGCGGTCCATGAGTTCATCGGAAACGCTCATGAGTTTGCCATACATTTCCTGTGGTGGTTCTGAGACGCCGATGTAGTTGCCGTAGGATTTTGACATCTTTTTAACGCCATCGAGTCCCTCTAAAAGCGGCATGACCATCACGACCTGTTGAGGTTGGCCTTGATCTTTTTGCATGTCGCGGCCGACAAGGATATTGAAAAGTTGGTCGGTTCCGCCGAGTTCGACATCGGCGCGTATTTCAACGGAGTCCCAGCCTTGCATGACGGGATATTGAAGTTCGTGGAGGCGGACTTCCTGACCAGAGTCGAGGCGGTTGCGAAAATCTTCGCGTTGGAGCATTTGTTGAAGCGTAACTCGGGCGTTGAGTTTGAGGATTTCTTCGTAAGTCATTTTGCGGAACCAATCGCCGTTGTATACGATCTCGGTTTTTTCGCGGTCGAGAATTTTGAACGCTTGTTCTGTGTAAGTTGCTGCATTGATAAGCACTTCATCGCGGGTGAGCGGAGGGCGAGTGGCGGAGCGGCCTGAAGGATCTCCGATGGTTGCGGTGAAATCGCCGATAAGGAGAACTGCCTGATGGCCAAGGAGCTGGAACTGACGAAGTTTTTCAAGAGCAACCGTGTGTCCGAAATGGATGTCTGGAGCTGTAGGATCGACCCCGAGTTTGACGCGCAGAGGGCGGAGGAGTTTGAGTTTTTCCAGAAGTTCTTTTTCAGATAAGACTTTGGCAGCTCCTGCTGTTAGATGTGAGAGTTGTTGTTCTGGAGACAAGGGAGAGATATGTTATTTTTCTATTTTCGTGCTGCCGCCTTGAGCTTTTTTCATGTTTTCAAGATGGATCACGGCTTTTTTGGCGCGATCGACAGCAGTTGGGTGAGTGGATGTTTTGATGATATTGTTGATGATATCAAACACCCATGTGTCGGCAGAGTAGCTGGCGAGAGAGTTAATAAGTTTGATTTGGTCTTCCTGAGTTGTGGTGAGTTCAGCGATTTTTTTCCAAGCTTCTTCCGGCTTATCTTTGGTTGTGCTGGCACATTTGATAGCGGCTTCGTAAGCTAGCTTGCGGTTAGTTACATCAGGTTCGGTTGCGACTTGATTGATGAGTAAGTTGAAGCCCGCCCTGTCGACCCAGCTGCCGAGGGCTCCGAGGGCAACTACTTTGGTTTTATGATCAGGGCTGTTAAGATTTTCTTTAACTATGGCAAGCGCCTGATCTCCGCCGACGCGACCTAACAGGCGTAGTGTAGCGTGTTTGACGTTGGCAAGAGACGCGCTTTTGTAGGTTGTGACGAGTGCATTGCGGAATAAAGTCAAAGAGTTGCTTTTGCTGATAATAGCGGCGAGATTGTCCTCTGCTGCTTTGCGGATGGCTTCGTCAGTGGTGTTTTTAAGTAAATCTAGATGATTATCGAAATGCGCCTCAGTAGCCATTTCGCGGCATGCTTCGATTGAGGCGAGGGCGATTCGGGGTTCTGGGGCGGATTTGGAATATTTAATGAGATCATTAACGATCTTAGGATTTTTGCGGCTACCTAACACTTCTTTTAACAGCACGATTCGGATATCTCCATGCATGTCTTGAGAGGTTGAGTAATCGAAAATTTCTTTATCGACGTCTTTTTTGTCACTGGCTTTTGCTAGGATGAGCGCTCTGTAAATTACAGAACGATCTTCTTGTCCGCCTGGGGTTGATGCATTGCGGAGAAGGATAGAAAGTTTGTTTTTATTTACTGGAACCTCGGTAGTGTTTTCCTTGGCGGCCAAGACAATCATTTCATTGTATAGAGCGATTTCCGCGTTTTGTTTGCTTCTATCGATAAGATACAAGCTTAAGAAAGTAATCAGGATAAGTAATACAATAGATACTACAACTTTGATACTTGTAGGTATCGGTTTCTTTTGTGACTGAAAGGGTTGTTCGGTGGGAATTTCCTCTTCAATAAGCGGTTTGGTTGCGTTGGCTTTTTGTGTTGGGGAGCCTACTGGGATATTGGCTCTGGTGATGGCAGCTGTAGGCACGGCTGTTGCCAAGCTTGGAGCTTGAATTTGAGCAGGAGGGGTTATGGATTGAACAGCAGGTATGCTCAGCGCGGGAGGAGAAAGAGTAGACGCTTGGATTTGTGGTGGCGTGGGTTGATACAGTGGCGGTACGCGTGCGGGCGCGGGTGCAATGGGTTCTGGTTCTGGTTGAGGCGCGGGTGTCTCAGGAGTTTGATAAGCTCGCGTCGTGTTGTGGACGCTGGGTTTTGATCCTTGAGGAGGACTGAGGGGTCTGGGTAGCGAGGCGGTTTTTTTGGGTGGATATCCGGGTTTAGGTTCTTCGACAACTACGGGTTCAAGTGCGGCACCTGGGATGAATAATTTGGGGCGCTTGACTGTCTCTACAGGAACAATTGGAGTGGGTTCTCCAGTGCTCATTTCTGGTGAAATATAAGCGCTATCGTTTTGCATGAAGACTTCAAGTGCTTCACGGGCAGAGCTTGGGCGGTCAGAAGGTTGGCGGTTGATCAACCACATGATCCAGTTACATGCCCAGAGTGGAATGCCAGCGCGGACCTCCTGGATGGGCACGACGTGATGTTGCAAATGTGAAGCCATGACTTCGACAGCGTTCTCACCATCGAACGCATAAGTTCCTGTTAGAGCGTAGTAGAAAACGCTGCCGAGGGCGTAGAGATCGACGCGTTGGTCGATAGGGATGCGCTCAAATTGTTCAGGCCCCATGAAGTAGATGGAGCCGAAGACTCCATCAGATTGGTCGATGGTTTGGAGAGAAGGTTTGGTAGAAAGTTTAGCGAGGCCGAAATCCACGACTTTCACTTGGAATTTCCCAGAAGGGAGCCATGTGAGCATGATGTTGCCGGGTTTGATATCGCGGTGGACGATGTGGAGCTCTTGGGCAGCGATGAGAGCTTCCAATGATTGCATGGCGAGTTGCCTGAAGTCATCCCATGTGAAAGAGGCATGAGCGATGATTTCCTCAAGGGTTTGTCCTGTTAGGAACTCCATGACAACGAAGGGACCTTCGGCATCTTTTCCAACGTCGTAGATGGTAACAATGTTTGGGTGTTGGAGTGAGGCGAGAGCGCTGGCTTCTTTGATAAGTTGGCGAGTCGCTTCATCGGTGATGGAGGTATCTCCGAAATTGGTGAGTATGCGTTTGATCGCTACATCACGGCTCATGCGAACGTCATGGGCTTTATAAACCGAGCCAAGACCGCCTTGCGCGATTTTGCCTCTTATTTCGTAACGATCATCCATGTGGCAATAATTATCAGCGAAATGGTTAGAGTTTAATCTCTATCATGGCGCGTTTGCGGCGGGATTCAATCCAGCGTTCGTATTGGGCTGAGGTTTTGTTACGAGTGACGCGTTCTTCGATCATTGGGCGGACTTTGGACAGGGGAGGTGCGGGACCGAGATCTTTTTTGATGATTTTAACAATAGTGAAGCCGAGAGGGTCAAGTAAAGGACCGACCACTTTATCGGTGGGAGCCTCAAAAATGATTGCGGCAAATTCAGCTGAGAGATCGGTTCTAGGAACATTTTCCTGAAGGCCGCCCTTATCGGCGAAAGCATCTTTGGAATGTGTTTTGGCGGTTTCGGTGAAATCTGCTCCTTTGGTGATTTTATCAGCGAGTTCCTCAGCGAGGGCGAGTTGGGTTTCAGCAGTTGCTGCTGGATTTGTGGGATCTGCAGAGGGAATGAAAATTTTCTGGAATGAAATTTTATCCAGAGCGACATCGCGGAGAGAATCTTTGACCTTGTTGTATTCTTGTTGGACTTCGTTAGGAAGAGCGGGAGGAGCATCGGAAAACTGTTGAGCGCGCATGGATTGCACGACCATTTTTTCGAGAGTCATTTCACGATAGCCTTCCATGGTTAGACGTGATTTTTTCAATTCTTCACGGAATTTTGATTCGTCGCCATTGTAGAGTTGTTGAATTTGGCGTTTGACCTCCTCATCAATGACTGAGGGGTTGATGGTTGCGCCCATTTTTTTGAATTCATCGAGGATGATCTGACGATCGATGAGTTCTTGGAGAACTTTTTGTTGAGCTTCGCCAAACTGCTTGATGAATTCCGGGCCACGGCGAGGGAATTGAGTGGAGAGTTGAGCGAAGATAGGAGCTAGTAGGAAAGAGACTTCATTTTTCGTGATGATTTGTCCGTTAACTTTCGCGGCGATGCCATTGACTTCGACAGGCTCGGCATAAGCTATGCTACTGAATATGCTTAAAGCTAGGATATGAGTTAGGAAGTGTTTCGACATAAGTTACAAAATTCTACGAAATTTAAAAGAAAAGGCGATGCACTGAGTTTTCAGAACATCGCCAAAGATTGCAAGTCGGGAAAGTTGCTTGTTTTATAGGGAATATTGCAAATGGTAAGATTCTCAGGCATCCAGTCTGAGTGCGGCTTTTTGGGCGGCGGAATTTGCATCTGGCTTGATCTCTGAGGAGTTGGTTAAGCGCATTCCGACGGGTTTGGAGACTCCGAATTCTTCCATTGTCACGCCATACATTACATCGGCGCGGGCCATGGTGCGCTTGGAATGGGTAACAATGATGAACTGAGATCGATCAATAAAGCGGTCGAGAACCTTGACGAAACGGTTGATATTTGACTCATCCAGAGGGGCATCAAGCTCGTCGAGGACGCAGAATGGGGAGGGTTTGATCATGTAGATTGAGAACAGGAGGGCGACTGCAGTCATGGAGCGCTCACCACCAGAGAGGAGAGTGATCGACTGGAGTTTTTTGCCTGGGGGTTTGGCAATGACTTCGATGCCGGATTCGAGCGGATCGGATTCGTCGATTAGGGTGAGGTCGGCCTGGCCTTTTTCGCCGAAGAGTTCCTTGAACATGTCGCGGAAGTTGATGCGAACCTGAGCGAAGGTTTCTGCGAAACGGCGCTGAGTTTCTTCGTTGATGCGCTCGATGACTGCGAGGAGTTCGATTTTGGAGGAAACGAGATCGTCGTGTTGATTGCGAAGGAAGGTGTGGCGTTCTTCGAGTTCGTCGTATTCTTCGATGGCGTCGACATTGACAGGACCCATGGACTCGATCTTGCGTTTAAGATCTTGGACAAGGACTTCGATCTGGTTCCAGTTTGGCTCGCCTGGCATGTCCGGGATGTCAACGGAATCATCAGAAGAGCTGTTAGAGATTTCTACTTCTGGATCGGTCTCATCTGCGCCGGAGGCGTTGCGAGCATTTCTGGATTGCAGAGTTGTTAGGAGAAGATGAGCGTCGGACTCGAAGGTTTCCAAGGTGATTTGGTGACGATCTTCGGTGGTTGAAATCAGGTTTTCCAGGCGCAGATCGAGCTTGGTAGCGGCAATTTCTTCACGACCTTTTTGTTCGTTAACGGCTGCGAGTTGTTTTCGAATTTCAGAGAGGCTCGCCTCAGCGACTTCAATGTTTTTGATCAGTTCGTTGCGGCCTTGTGAGCGCAACAAAAGCTCTTTTTGGAGGTCTTCAGCTTCGATTTTGTGTTCCTCAGATTGAGTTGCGAGAGCTGTATTTTCATCGAGAGAAGCTTGAATGCGCTGTTGGAAATTCTCGATTTCCGTTTCGCGGCGGATGGTGATTTCGCGGAGCTCGGAGAGGCGTGCTTCCATGGGGCGCTGTTGTTCCTCGGCGGCTTGTTTGGCGCGTTTTTCGACGGCAAGATTGGTGCGCAGTTCGTTCAGAGATTCGAAGAGTTCTTGCTCGGAGGATAGGGCAGAATCGGATTGTGATTGGAGTGAGCGGGATTGGTCTTCGATGGCCTCGAGTCGTTCGCGGGTAGCGGCGAGTTCAGCTTCGAGAGTTTGTCGAGAATCGGCGGCAGAATTTTCGCGTTTCTCGAGTTCGGAACGTTCCCAGCGCACATTTTCGATGCGGGTGTTGAAGTTTTCGACTTCACGAGTCGCGAGGGAGAGTTGGCCTTGGAGGGTGGAGAGTTCGACTTTTTGGCGTTGCAGGCGTTCGCGTGCTGTTTCGACAGCTTCGCGATTGGCTTCGAGCGCGGTTTCTAGAGCGGAAACGCGGTTGCGTGCCTCTTCATTGGTTTTGCGGAGATCCGCAACTTCCAGTTCGAGTGAGCGAACTTCGTTTTGGCGTTCTAACACGGAAGTGGAGTTGCCGGTTGAAATACCACCTTGGATGGTTCCTTCAGGAGATAGCATTTCACCAGCTAGAGTGACGAAAGTGAGGTTGGGGTAATCGCTGCGAAGTTTGAGTGCGGCTGTTAGATTTGGAACGATTAGAGTTGTGACTAACAACTGTTCAATGATTGCAGCGACCTGAGGCTCGGATTTGACTTTGTCGAGAGCCCAAGCGGTTGCGCCTTGAGGAAGAGCTTCGATTTGAGTTCCAGATGCGACTGGGATGAGGTCTTTTGGAATGATAGCGGCTTGGCCGAGTTTTTTCTCGGTTAGGCGTTGGATTAAGGTCTCGGCGATTTGAGAATCAGAGACGAGGACAGTTTGCAGTTTTGCGCCAAGAGCGGCTTCGATCGCGCGGGCGAAGGTTTCATCGGCACGGATGAAATTTGCGAGGACTCCATCGATGGAAGGTTGGAAATACTCTGGAGTATCAAGGCCTTTGAGGAGGCTTTGAGTACCTTTGGCAAACCCTTCACCGGAGGCAACGAGTTGTTTCATTGCATCTAGGCGAGCGGCGCGCTGAGCGAGAATTTCGTTAGATTCTGTCGCTGTCTTGCGTGATGCATCGAGATCTCCACGGGTGTGTTGATAGGTGCGCTCGGCAGCTTGGAATATTTCTTCGAGTTCGGTAAGCTTGTTGCCAGTTTCGGAAACAGATGTTGAGATTTGAGTTTGTTGGGCGATGAATTCTTCGACGCCGATGTTGAGGCGTTGTTCTTCCTCGGCGAGTTGGCGCGCGCGATCGCGGTTGCCTTCGAGTTGAGCGAGGGAGGATTCAATTTTCGCCTGCATGGAGGCGATGAGAGTTTGAGTTTGATTGGCCTCGATACGTGAAGCTCGGAGGGAGGATTCTAGATTGGCGCGGTTTTCGCGAGCGGACAGGGTTTGTTCTTCTTGCTTGGTGAGTTGTAGTTCCTGTTCGGCGATGCGGCGGTTAAGTTGATCGAGTTGATCACTGGCAGCCGTGAAATCGAATTGTTGCTGGGCAAGTTTTTCCTGAGTCGCGGAGATGTCTGCGTGGTTTTGTGAGATACGACCTTCAAGCTCGGATTTTCTCTCGTTGTTGAAAGCGATACGTGCTTGAGCGGATGCGAGAGCGTTTTGATGCTCGTTAAGTTTTTGGCGGAGTTCTGCAAGTTCCGCTTCGAATTGGCGCGCAGCGGTGCGAGCGGAAGCGACGAGTTCTTCTTTCTCTGGGAGTTGGCGCTCGAAATGGGAATCCTGGGCGTCGAGCGAACGGATAGAGTTGGTGAGCTCGGCACGGGCTGCAGTGATTTCGACGTAGCGTTTGTGTGCGAGATGGGTATCGAGCACGCGATAGTCAGTAGAAAGCGCTTGGAAGCGACGGGCTTTGGCAACCTGGCGCTTCAGAGAATTCATGCGGCGCTCTTGCTCTGCTAGGACATCTGAAACACGAAGTAAGTTTGCTTCGGTGTATTCTAACTTTCTCAGTGCATCTTTTTTCTCGCGTTTGAATTTGGTGATGCCTGCGGCTTCTTCGAACACGGCACGACGCTCTTCAGGTTTTGATGAGAGGATTTGATCGATCTGGCCTTGCGCCATGATGGAGTATGCGGTGCGACCGATACCTGTATCCATGAGCATGTCGTGAATATCTTTGAGACGGCAGAGAGTTCCGTTGATGCGATATTCTGAGCGACCATCGCGGAACACGCGGCGAGTGAAAGAGACTTCGTTGTAATCGACTTTGAGCGATTCTTCACAGTCGGCCATGGTGATTGTGACCTCAGCCATGCCAAGAGGTTTTCGTTTTTCCGTGCCATTAAAAATAACATCGGCCATTTCGCCACCACGGAGGGCTTTGGCGGATGTCTCACCAAGAACCCAGCGTATGGCGTCCACGACGTTGGATTTTCCGCAACCGTTAGGGCCAACGATGCCGGTGACGCCTTGAGCGAATTCGAAGACGGTTTTATCGGCGAAGGATTTGAAGCCGTGGATTTCGAGAGTTTTTAGATACATGGATGTGGTGCTGGGCAGGGGTTTAGAAAAGGGAAAGGAAGTGATTTCTTGAATGTTTGGAGCTTACGAAGGAATTTTTAAGAGGCAAGGTGGGAGTGGGTCTAAGCGCAATATATAGTATGAAAAATGATGTTAATAACCAATATGTAGTGTTTTGGGTTATTTAGTAGAACTTAACTAATATGCGATCAGGGGGAGAGAATGGGATATGAAAAATCTTTGTCGGAAGTGAGTTTGTGGCGTGCTTAGACTCGGAGATTGGGCTTGCGAAAGCGGTTCTGGCTGTTAGTCATTTGGCAGATGTTAAATGGGAAAATGCGAACCCCAAGGTGTTTCAGTCGGGTGATGATTTTATGCATGATTTATTTCATGCAGCATGGACTCGTGGCTCAGGCGCCAAATGTGCCGAATTTCGATCCTTCTGATGTTTATTTCCAAGGATATCTGGCGGCGCGGGCTGGGGAGCAGCTAGAGAAGGATCAGGATTATGTGGGTGCGTTGAGTAAGTATCAGCAGGCGACTGAATTATTTGGTTCGGTGGAGAAATTTTATCCGGAATGGAAGGCAGACATGGTGAAGAACCGCAAAGATCTGACTTTGAAGGCTTTGACTGGGGTGCAGGAAAAGGCAGGTGAGCGGCTCAAAAAAGATGATGCGGTGATTGCTGAGTTGGAGGGTGGCGAAAAAGTGGGGGCGAAAATGATTAATCCGTCGAAGGGTGTGAAGCCCTTGAATCCTGGGGTTTTAGAGGTTGATCCACTCAAGGCGCGTCGGTTGAAAGATGCCGAAGCGGAGTTGGCGCGTTTGCGTGATGAGATCAGCAAAGCAGAGGCGGCATCAAAGCAATCAACCCATCAATCGACTATTGAAGATTTAAGAAAACAAAACCAAGCGCTTTCTCTGCAGTTGAAGGCGGTGCAAAAAGAAGTCAGCTCCCTGCGTTCGCAAATGGCTGCAGCGCCGATGGAAGGAGTGATGCAATCCTTGAATGAGCGGATAGCCCAGCTGAATCAGGAAAAAGAGGTGATGGGGATGGCATTGAAGACCAGTCGAGGAGATCACAATCAAGCTCTATCAAAAATTGAAATTTTGACAGCGGATATGGAGCTCATGAAAAAGCAGGCGGCGGAGTTGCGTCAGAAGCAGGCGGATACCAAGCGAGATCTGGAGACTGAGCGTCAGATTGCGAATGAAGTGGTGGCGGGACAGCTGAAGCAGATGGCGCAAATGGAGCGAGTTTTAGGGGAAAAGAGTAAGCAGTTAGAACATGCGAACAAGCAAATAGCTGGCTTAACGAAGGAGCTAGAGGAAAGTCGAGCAGCATACAGTGAGCTTCAAGAGGAGCGCGATGGATTGTTGCGCGAGAGGGATCATTTGGCGGCTTTGTTGAAATTGAATGAGTCTGGTCGTATTGAAGAACTCGTTGCGCAAAATGTGGGACTGGCGAAATCGTTACGAGAGGCAAAAGAGCAGGTTGAGCGCTTGAATTTGGATAACAATGCAACCAAAGATATGATTGCTGAGGCGAATAGGGATCTGGTGATTGCGAAATCTCAGATCAATCGCTTGATACAGGGAAAGCAGGAGCAGGATAAGCGGATTACTGAGCTGACGGAAAAGTTGCAGCAAGAGGAAGCATTATTAGCAAGTGGTGGGACAGATGCGAGTCACGAAGAAATTGAGATGTTGCGTGAAGTCATACGCAGGCAACTCAGGGTTCAGGAAAGAAGGCGTCAAGCGAAAGAGTTGTTAGTTAATACGGTGAAAAAAATGGGACAAGAAGATGCGCAATTGAAGGATGCGATAGAGATTTTTGATGGAAGTGAGTTAGAGCTCAGTCAAGACGAGCAGAAATTGATTGCGGATCAGAATGTGGATGGTGAATTTTTATCGCCAACATCCGCAAGGGATCGAGAGACAGTTGGGCGAGAAATGGCCAAATTGAATATTGAGTTGGAGAGTTACAATCGTGCAGCACGTAAAGCGTATGTATCTAACCGATTGCATTCAGCGCGTGAGTTATTTGAGATGATGATCGATCAGCATCCTGGGCATATACCGGCGATTTGTAGGTTGGGCGTGGTGCAGTTGAAACTAGATGAGCCAGTTGGGGCGTTGGCAAGTTTTCAGAAGGCCATTGAGTTGGATAAGCATAATCCCTATGCGAATCGGATGTTGGGATTTACTTACATGCAGCTTGATGAGCTGGATAAGGCGGAGAAATATTTGGAGCGCGCGATTGAATTAGCACCAGATGATGCTAAGAACTACATGTTGATGGGAGCTATTTGCCATTTACTTGGAAATATAGAGGAGGCGGAGTCTCAATTTAAAGGTGCGATAGCGGCGGATCCTATGCCAAGTGAGCCATATTTCAACATAGCCATGATATGTGCGAGTCAGGGTCGTATCAAAGATGCCAAGCAGTATTACAGCAAGGCCTTGGAAAGGGGCGCGGTTCCTGATCAGGCACTTGAATCCAGAATCATGAAGCTTAATCGATGAATTCCAAGTGGTCATATCTTGGCGCCTTGCTGTTGCTGTTTGTGACAGCCTGTGCGAACAAAACAAAGGATAATGTTAGAACTGAATCTGCTCAGTCTGCCGTGCCGCAACCGATAGAAAAGTATAGTTTAGCAGGACACGAGCAAGATGCCGAGGGGAATTGGGTGCCAATGTCTAACAAGCGAAGTTCATTTGAGCTTCAGCGTGAAAGCCCTCATTTTAAAGATAAATTCGAAAAGGAAACATATAAAGCTGGGGATTATGAAAAGAAAAGTTGGTGGGGTAAAAAGACATACGAGGTAAGTGAATACAAAGGTGATACAGACGGATCTCGATTTCAGACCCAAGCTGAATTGCATGGGAAAGAGACCAAATATATGGATAAAAGGGTATCCACTGGTGATCCTTATAAAACAAACAGGTTGGAGTATGGCAGCGCTGGAGAGTCGGATGCAAAGCACATAGATAAGCCGCGAAACGATTATGTGGAAACTAGAAGGCGGGTTTATAAACAACCATCTATCATCGATTGGGATGAACAGCGGAAGTTGAGCTTGGAGGAATCGCGTGGCATCTTGGGACGTTAGGGGCGCTGGGTAATTTTTATTGGATCTTAAAGAGGTCGTGGGAAATCATCTGAAATATAGGCGCTATTGTAGCCTTGAAGAATTTATTCTGCATTTTATGTATCATCGCGATCATCCCTGCCTTTGCAGAAGATTTAGGGCAAATCACTCTGAGTTATTTAGAAAAAGTATGGGAAGAAAAGGTGTTTTCCTAGATGTTGCTCTTTCCGAGTGATGATGGGCTCAACGTATTATCAGAAATCGATTTTATTTCAGACGCCAAGCGAACCCGTAAATTTCTCAAAAAATGTCATTTGACCGGCTGAAAAATAAGTTTTCGAGACTGAATTGAAGGAAATCAAAGGATTATTTGAGGAATTTGAGAAAAAAGTTCAATAAACTAGCGTGTTTTCTGAATCGACAAGTGCGGGAACCATGGCAGATTTTTGGAAAGAAATTCAGAAAATTGACGCTATAAGGATATGATTAAAATTTTGTTACGTAATGCGACGCTAGTTGTGGGGTTTATCGCTTCTTCCCAGGCGCTCAAGGCACAGCAGGCAGATTTCGATGAGGTTGGCAAGCAGATGGCGATCATGCTGCAGAACAGTCATTATGCGGGTATCAGATTTGATGCGCAGCTGAGCCGACGGTTTTTTGAAGATTATTTGAAGTCGCTGGATTTTCAGAAGGTATATTTCACTCAACAAGATGTGGATGCTTTCGAGGCAAATTATGCCGAGCGTTTGCACACGCTTTTGCTCCAAGGAAAAAGCATGCAACCAGCGGTAGAGATTTATAACGTATTTCGACAGCGGGTTGAAGAGCGAACCAAGCAAGCCGAGGAACTTCTCGCTGGGAATTTCGATTTTTCGGGTGATGAGACCGTGATGATGTCTCGTAAAGATGCCACATGGCCCAAGAATGAAGCAGAGGCGAAAAAAATCTGGGCTCAGGAAATCAAAGAGGCTGTTTTGGCAGAGACGCTAAGGCAAGAGACTTTATCCAATCTTGCTAAAGAGCAGGGTAAAGATGATCCGAATGCGGATAATCTCGATCCGAAGAAAAAAGTTTCGTTACGTTACAAGCGATTACTGACGAGTATTCAGGATGTCGATCATGATGATATTGCAAATTATTTTCTGAGCGCGGTGGCAGCATCATTTGATCCGCACACGGACTACATGAGTTTTCGTGAGATGAACCGTTTCAATGATGGGATGCAAAACGAATTGGTTGGCATCGGAGCGTTGCTACAAGCCGAAGAGGACGGAGCGACAGTGATCAAAGGGATCGTGGTGGGTGGTCCTGCAGACAAGGAAGGCTCGCTAAAGTTAAACGACAGGGTTGTTGGCGTGGACTCGATCAATACCGGCAAGCCGGCAGACATGACGGATATCATGTTCATGTCTATCGATAAGGTTGTGGATTTGATCCGCGGCAAAGAAGGCACAACTGTGGCATTGAAAGTCGAGCCAGCAGGCGGTGCGGCTGGTGAAACGAAAATCATCAAAATCAAGCGTGATAAAGTTGAGTTGAAAGATGAACATGCAAGTGGCGAGTTGATAGAGATGAAAAATGCGGCCGGTGAGTCTAAGAAGATAGGAGTCATCACCTTGCCAGAATTCTATGGTGATATTGACGTAGGCGATGCCAGTGCATCGGATGATGTGAAACTTATACTAACACGATTGATCGAAGAGAAAATGGACGGCTTGATTTTCGATCTCCGCAATAACGGCGGAGGATCGTTGAAAGGGGCATGCCGGATTACCGGATTATTCATCGATTCCGACTCGGTGGTGCAAGTAAAGAACCAGATAGGACAAGTGTTGGTGAAAGATTCGTATGATACCAAGCCACTTTATACCGGCCCCATGGTTGTGCTCATCGACAAGAGTAGCGCGTCCGCGAGTGAAATTTTTGCGGGTGCGTTGCAGGATTACAATCGTGCCGTGATTGTTGGCGAATCTTCCACCTTTGGTAAGGGTACGGTGCAAACGATGGTGCATGTGGGGCCACAGCTTCCTTTGTTTGCAGCCAAAGATAAGGCGGGCTCCATTAAAGTGACGATACAGAAATTTTACAGGCCATCGGGTTCATCGACACAGATGGAGGGGGTTGTTCCTAATATTGTAATGCCGAGCATCATGGACGCCTTGGAGGTGGGTGAGGCGCATATGGATAATGCGTTGCCGCACGATCGTATCCGCCCGGCAGCGGATTTCCGTCCTGAGGACAAACGTTCTCTCTTCATTCCGCGTCTCAAAGAGCTCAGTCAGGAGCGGATCTCGAAATGCCAAGATTTCAACTACTCGATCCAAGATATTTTGAAAACCAAGGAGCGTATCAAGAAAAACCAGATTTCATTAAACCTTGCGGAGCGTAAGCGCGAGTTGGCCGAGTCTGAGGAACAACGCAAACAACGTAACACCGAGAGACGCGAGCGCTTCGAGAAAATCGCCAAAGAAGACGCAAAGAATTTCAAATTCTACAAAGTCAATTTGGACATCATCGATGCAGCAGCGCCACTCAAGGCTTACGATCCAGCTGCGGAAAACAAGGACTTCATGCGCCGCGCGAAGGATGAGAACGAGAGTCTGGATGATACGCCTGATTGGCCGACAGGACTTAATCCTGAAAAGCGTGAGGCGATTCATGTTCTGGCGGATCTCATCCATCTAACGGATAATGCTAAGATGGCAGGTATTTTGAAAAATGACGGTGAAATCCGCTGATGTTAGAAATATCCGAGAACCTTACCTCAATTCGTGATCGGATGAACGCGGCCTGTCTGAAGGCGGGTCGTGATCCGGCATTGGTTCAGTTGATTGCGGTTTCCAAAACTTTTCCCGCTAGCGATATCCAAGCGGCGATCGATGCTGGACAAAACGTCTTTGGAGAAAGCCGATTACAAGAAGCCGCGCCAAAAATCGAAAGCTTATCAAGTGCGATCGAATGGCATTTCATTGGTCGTGTGCAGAGTAATAAAGTCAGGAAAATTCTGTCACTATTCGATTACGTGCATGCGGTGGATTCAAGAAAGCTTGCGATATATATGGATAGTGTTGCTGCGGATCTGGGGATTCGACCTAAAATTTTTCTACAGGTCAATCAGTCAGGTGAAGCAAGCAAAGGCGGTTTCTCGATTCGTGAATTGCGAGATGAGATTTCTGAGATGGTTGGGTTAAAGCATCTCGAAGTCGTTGGCTTGATGACGATACCACCAGCTGTAGTAAATCCCGAAGATGCAAGGCATTGGTTTGCAGAAATGAGGATGCTACGAGATGAAATCATGCAGAATAATCAAATCGAAATCCCCTATTTGAGCATGGGCATGAGCGGGGATTTCGAGGTCGCGATCGAAGAGGGTGCTACTCATGTCCGGGTTGGCTCGGCAATTTTTGGAAGTCGGGCATATAAAATTTCAGGAGAGCTCGGATAACATGAAAATTGAAATTGAACATGCCTGTCAGATCGGCGATGAGCTAGCGATACGGATGAGCGATGGCCGTGAAATGTATTTTCCGTTGGCGATGCTGAGGCGTGCATGCCCCTGTGCGAATTGCCAAGGTGAGCCGGATGCGATGGGACGTATACACAGGCCCATCGTGGAATATGGACCAAAAGCGTTCGAACTGAAGCGGTTTGAAAAAGTCGGGGGCTACGGTCTACAGCTTTTCTGGGCGGATTCGCATGCTACAGGCATCTACAGCATTGCGTATTTGGAAAAACTGGAGCGCTTGGCGTAAAAATATTTTGGGCTACTCCGGTGCAGGCACAGCGGGAGGCTCGACAGGAGCTACTTCTCCAGGAATGGGTTCGACCTCTTCAGTGGCTACATCGATGATTTCACTGACGCCTTCTGCGACCTGATCGGCATTGGCGTTAACCTCTTTTTTTTCGGTGTTTTCCGCTTTTGGTTTGCACGCCACAAGGGCGAATATGAATACTGCTAGCGTGTGGGTGACGATCTTTGCTTTCATAATGGGATCAGTTTCAATTTTAATTATGCGAGAGTGGTTGTTCTAAAAACAGAATTAGAACGAAGGATGGATTCAGATAAACACGGATAATCAAAGAGTTATGAATTTTGTCATTCTCACCTTTTAGGTGAATGAAGAATTCTTTGTAATGCACTTACTATCAGTGTTCATCCGCGTTTATCCGTGGTTCATTTTCCTCTTTTGGGTTATTCGTTTTGGTGATATTTGCCATTTAGCGGGGGCTGAGTCAAAGAAAAGCGTGATTTTTGCCATTTCATGGCATCGTGATCAGTCTGCCCTTGCGAAGAAAGGTTAGCCGCATTTGAATCTGCCTGCACCGGATGTTTTTACTAAAGAAAGTTTTTGAGCTCAGAGAAAAAGCTCATCATGACCACGAGAAGCCATTTTTGGAACATCTCGAGGATTTGCGTGTCATGGTCACACGGGTCGTGATCACCTTGGTGATTTCGATGATCGTATGTTTTACCTTTCAGGATCACTTGATGCGTGTGTTGCGAGCACCAGCCGAGGAGGTGTTAACGACCAAGCAGAAGGAGAGCATGCCGGATGCCGATAAGCATAAGGGTATCAAAGTTCCTTCAGTTGAGGTTTGGAATGAGGCACGCAAAATTGAGCAAATCGCACTCGGTTTGGATGAGGCTGAGAAAAGCGTATTTTACAAAAATCTAGAGAATCCAGATTTGGAATTTCATGCCAGAAGCGTGACCTTGCTGAGAGCTACGAAAGCATTGCCTGAAAAAAAACGGGCAGACTTTGTAAAAAGCCTCGAGGTCAGTGCCCAAATGAAAATGCAACTGATTGCGATGTTAGAATCGAATCCTGATGTTGAAGTGAACTCAGGATCGAACATTCGCATGATGTCTGCGTTGAAGCCTACGGAGACATTCATGCTGTCGATGAAATTGGCATTTTTCGCCGGTATCGTTTTAGCGTTTCCTTTGTTGCTGTTGTTTATTTTGCAATTCGTTTTACCGGGCATGCATGCCAATGAGAGACGCATGCTCTGGCCTGCAATGACAATCGGCTTTGGATTGTTTTTAGGCGGTGTGTGCTTTGCATACTTCCTAGTTCTTCCGAAAGCATTGTTGTTCTTTTATGAGTGGAGCGCGCAGCTCGGTGTTTCTAACGATTGGCGTATCGGTGAGTATATCACTTTTGCCACCCGATTCACCTTGTTGTTCGGGCTTTCATTTGAACTCCCTGTCGTCGTGATGGTTTTGGTCAAACTCGGCATCTTAACCTATGAAAGCATGACGAGAACTCGCACCTATGCGATCGTGGCGATCTATATAGCAGCCGCTCTAATCACTCCCACACCCGACATCATGACGCTGAACCTGATGGCTGTGCCGATGTTAGTTCTTTACGAAATTTGCATTTGGTTGGCTTGGTTTGATCGTAAAAAAAATCGTGATATCGAGCGACGTGAGGAGGCGGAATTAAGAGAGAAGCGTAAGCAGTGGTTGATCCAAGATCAGCAAAAAAAAGAGGATCATCATGAAGAGGAAGAGGCTGAGGAAGTCGACGAATCCGGCGATCATGGTTGGCATGATGACTATCATCATAATCCTGAACTTTATCATGATCCCTATCACCATGGCTTGCCGCATGATGAAGAGTGGGTGCATCCAGATGATGCAGTAGTGGGCGATGAAGCGGTTGAGAAGCCTAAGGATAATACAGATAGCGAAAAGAAATCCTGAGATTGTATGAGCGATGATATGAATGAGAAAGATGGCGTCAGTGATAAATCGCCGTTTGCAGGATGTGCGATTTTAGTCGCGGCGTTGTTGGTGATGGTTTTTTTGATTACGTTTTCGGTGGTCGTATTGTTCAGGCAGTTCAATGAGATCGCGAAATTCACGGAGACCAAGCCGGTCAATGTTCAAATTGAATCATTGGAAGATCGTGAAGCGGAATTGAATGCGTTGGCAGAAAAAATCGAACGTTTCCGCATCGCAGTTACGGAGGGGAAATCCGCCGTGTTGGAATTGAATGCGAACGAGATGAATCTTGCGATTGCGACTTACGGCGCATTCAAGGAAATGCGCGGCATGATGAGGGTTCGTGAAATCACCGGTGAACAGCTGACTTTCGATATTTCGTTTCAACTCAACGGAAAGCCACGGATGGCCAAGGCCGGAGAGAATGGAATGGTGGCATCGGATCCGAGATATTTGAATGGGGTGTTAATCACTCAGCCCGGACTACTGAACAAAGAAGTGGTTTTGAGAGTGAATGACATCGAGGTACCCTTCGCCGACGTGCCCAGAGGGTTCATTGATCAAATGTCCCCGTATCGGATCACAGAGCAATTTGTTGGCGATACCGAAATCGGGAAAGTGATGGCGGCACTCACCAATGTTGAACTCGGAGACGGAGTGGTTCGTCTTATGAGGGAAGAAGGGAAAATTCCCGAAGATACCGTGACAGATGAAGAGGTAGATCAATCGAGTCAGCGGCTATTCACTTTTCTTGGCATTGCGGCTTCGATCTTTTTGTTCTTCGTTGCGATCATTATTTTTTCAGGGCTGCGTGCTAAGAAGCGTCGTGACGCAATAGGAAATTCCGATGAGTCAGCTTGAAGATGAGATTTCGGATGTCTTGAACAAGGCCATCCGTGGTTTAGGAAAAACTTCTTCCGAAGTCGCGCAGGCGGCGGGAATCGATGAGGTCGGCTTGAATGCAGTGCTCGGTGGTTCGATCGATAAAATCGTAATAAGTAAATTAGCCGCTGTGCTCAATCTCGATCCCGAGGCACTATTGGGTCTGCCTAAATATCAGCCGAATGTTGCCGAGTTAGCCGGAGTGCAAAGATGGATCATGCCTTACCGAGCTTGGTCGGTGAATGCTTGGATGTTAGAAATGGACGGAGTGACTTTGCTGTTCGATACCGGTTGGAATCGCTCAGATGTTTTATCGAAACTTCATGGTGTCCAACCCAATGCGGTTTTCATCACGCATGCACATGAAGATCATGTCGGTGGGATTGAGCCGCTTGAGGAGCAGGGAATAAGAATCATTTCTGAAACGGAAGCCCTGAAAACTAGTGAATATCAATTTGGAAACATCAGGATTCAGGTGATCGATCTTTCGGGGCATTGCGTGCCGACGGCGAGTTATCTGATCAAGGGGTTTGAAAAGTCCCTTTGGGTGGTCGGTGATGCGATTTTTGCGGGTTCGATGGGTGGATGTAAGTCCACCAAGAATTTCGAGTTGGCAGTAGCGAATCTACGCAATGGCTTTGAGCAAGTGGATGCGGACTGCTTGATTCTTCCCGGACATGGTCCGATGACTTCGGTGGAGTTGGAAAAATCCTCCAATCCATTTCGTAAGTATTTCTCTTAGAGGCTGTCTGAATATTCCAAAACGCTTATTTTCGCCCACTAATGAATGAAAGAATCTTCACCACAATGGTAGCGCAGCGGACATGGACGGAGCGTAGCGTAGTCAAAGGACTCAGAGAACACAGAGGTGCTGGTTTCAAACCCAGATATTCAAAGAAGGTCTCTGTGTCTCCGTGGTTTGAATTGATTTTTTCTAATTTTTTAAGACAGCCTCTTAGTGCAAAAAACTTGCGTTAATGGAAATCCATGGCAAGTTTGTGCCGATGAGATTTTTCCCTATCATGGCATGGAGCGTGGCGTTTTGCGTTATTGCACATGGTGCTGAACTCAAAGTGGTGTCGCTGCACCCTTTGATCGGCGATTTATTAAAACAGGTGGGCGGAGATAAAATCGAGGTGGTTGATTTGATCGGTGCGAAGGGTGACCCGCATAGTTTCGAGCCAAGGACTGAGGACATTGCAGCGGTTACGGGTGCTAAAGTTTACTTTGTTTCAGGCATGGGCTTGGAAGGCTATTTGCCAAAACTACGCTCCATTTTGGCTGCGGATGTCCGCATCGTTGAGGTCGGTGCGACTTTACCTGCGCTGCATGGAGCTTGCGAACATGAGGAACATGCCAATGAACACCGACACGAGTTGGATCCGCATTGGTGGCACTCGGTGGACTTATTCAGGCGTGCCACCTCATTGATTGCCGTAGAATTGTCCAAAGAATTTCCAACCGAGCATGAGGTGTTCGAGAAAAACGCAACGGCTTACCGGAAGCAATTAGATGAGTTAGAAAAGTGGTTGAAGCGTGAGATTGTGAAAATCCCGAAAGACCATAGGAAGTTAGCCACCACGCATTCGGCCTTTCAATATTTCTGTAAGGCATACGGCTTCGAATCGTTCGCAGTACAGGGAGTGAATCGGGAACAAATGCCCGGCGCAAAGGAACTCGCGGAATTGATGAAAACGTTGAAAGACGAAAAAGTCGCCGCGATTTTTCCCGAAAGAGAATCGAATCCAAAAATTCTAACAAGTCTGACGCAGGATACCGGCATCAAGCTCGGCGGCGAGTTGATTGCAGACGGACGGGGCGTGACCAGCTACGAGGAAATGATTCGGTCGAACGTGACCACCATCGTTTCCGCACTCAGTGCAGAGTGATGGCAACTGGACAATGATCGGATCCCAATACGTGTGGTAGAATTGTTGCATCATGAAGGCGGTCGATGAGGGCGGGGGACAAACCAAAGTAATCGATTCTCCATCCAACGTTTCGCTCGCGGGCTCCACCGCGATAAGACCACCACGAATAGGCTTCGGTTTTATCAGGGTATAAGTGACGGAATGTATCGATGAATCCACTTTCTAACAGAGTCGTGAAACTCGCACGTTCTTCATCCGAAAACCCTGGGCTATTGCGATTTGTAGCGGGGCGGGCGAGGTCGATTTCTTGGTGAGCGACATTCAGATCGCCGCAAAAAATGACAGGTTTTTTCAGGGCTAGCTGATTGAGGTGTTGGCGAAACGCGGTGTCCCATTCGAGGCGATAGGGAAGCCGACGCAATTCGTCTTGGGCGTTGACCGTGTAGACATTGACGAGAAAGAAATCTTGATATTCCAAAGTAATGACACGGCCTTCGGTATCGTGTTCGGGAATGCCCAGTCCAAGTGAACAATCGAGAGGAGTTTCCTTGGTGAAAATCGCGGTTCCTGAATATCCGGGTTTGTCTGCTGAATTCCAGTAAGCTTTGTAAGCTCCGAATTCGAGCGGGAGTTCAACCTGTTCTGGGCGGGCTTTGGTTTCCTGAAGGCATAAAATATCAGGCATTTCCGTATTCAAGAAATCGGTTAGGCCTTTGTTGAGGACGGCACGGATGCCGTTGACGTTCCAGGAGATGAGTTTCATATGGCGGGCTAGGAGATTGTTGTCTCAATACACGGGACATTCGCAACGTGTTCAAGAAAAGTATTTCTTTTTATGTGAATGCAACGTGAAAAAACAAAGCGGTTGAGGCGTATTTAACGAGACTCTGCTGCAAGCAAGACGTTGAAAAGATGCTCACACCTATGAAATATCAAAAGAAAGTCCTCCCCGGTTGTTTTTCGGTCTGTCTTGTTGTGAGTGCGCTGCTGTCCTGCAGGCGCTGAACAAGCGGAATGCCAATCGGAAAAATAGAACCATGAAACACACCCTCCCACTCCTCATCGCCTTGGTGCTGGCTCAGCTTGCCACGCTACACGCTGCCGACGCGCCACAAAAATCCAACATCGCTATCAATGCGCAGCAGTGGACTGTCTTTGAAACCTCTTATGAGAGCTCGAAGGTCTATCAGAATGCATTCACGGAAGTGGAGGTTGATGTCGTCTTTCAGCAGGGTGAAAAAAAATGGAAGGTCCCGGCGTTCTGGGCAGGCGACAAGCAATGGACGGTTAGATTTTCTCCGCCTGTGCAGGGTAATTACACCTATCGCGTCGAATGTAGTGATAAGGCAAATGCTGGTCTGAATGGAAAAGAGCAGATGCTTTCCGTCACACCCTACACGGGTGACAATCCGTTGCTGAAGCACGGCCCCTTGCGCGTGACCAAAGACCAGCGCCATTTCGAATACGCCGATGGTACGCCGTTCTTCTGGCTCGGCGATACTTGGTGGAAGGGCTTGTGCAAACGGTTGACTTGGGAAGGTTTCCAAGAACTAACAGCCGATCGCAAAAAGAAAGGATTTTCGGTCGTGCAGATCGTGTGCGGAACCTACCCGGACGAACCGGGACTGCTGAAACCAAGCTGGGAAAACGAAGGCGGAATGCCATACCTGAAAAATGATTTTAGCGAAATGAATCCGAAGTATTTTGATGCTGCTGACCGCCGTTTCAAACATCTGGTCGATGCCGGTATCGTGCCCGCCATCGTCGGTGGATGGGGGCGTGCGGTGAATTTGAACGCTGTCGGGCTTCCCGGCTACAAGCGCCATTTCCGCAACCTGATCGCGCGCTACGGGGCCTATCCTGTGATCTGGATTCTGGGTGGAGAGACCGACAAAGGGCAAGGGCCTTGGCACGAACTTGCGCAGTATGTAGGGGCGACGAATCCTTTCGACCGCCTCCTATGCAATCACAGTTCCCACCTGCGCGAGGCGCTGGAAGGCACCGCCATGTTCGATTTCGACATGGACGCCACCGGGCACAACTCCTGGGGCACGGTGAATGAGATTATCGGAAAAACTAGAAAGTCGTTGAAATACTTGCCCTTGAAGCCGTTCGTGAGTGGTGAATCTTGTTACGAGCTTCACATGCAGGAGAATCCCGCCTACCTGCAGCGTTATCAATTCTGGGCCCTGATGCTGGCGGGTGCAGCCGGTCATACCTACGGCGCAGCCGGAATTTGGCACATGGCGACACCCGAAGCGCATGGCAACTGGGGTGGCTGGGGTGGCCAGCCTTATGACCTAACAACGTGGAACGAAGGCATGAAATTTCCCGGTTCGTCGCAGCTTGGACACGGCAAAGCCCTGCTTGAAAAACTACCCTGGCAGCAGTTTGAGGAGCATCCCGAGTGGGTCGGGAAAGACCTCTTCGCCGCCGGTATTCCGGGTAAAATCCGAGTGATCTATCAGCCGAACCGTGGCGTCTATAAGTGGGATGGCATTGCCGTCAATAACATCGAGCCGGGAACCTATTCCGCATTCTATTTCGATCCGGTTTCTGGGCGACGCTATGACCTTGGCATTCACACTCTGTCCGGCACATGGCAGTCGCCCAATGTGCCCTCTCCGCAGGATTGGGTACTTGTGATGCAGGCACAGGAACGCGGTGAAATTGTTACGCTCCCCGCGATCAAGGTCGGCGAACCCTGCTCTGGGAAACTGCAACCGGCAGGCGCGGTATTCACTCTCAAGTCCGGTGCAGATTGGCTGATCATCAAACCCGACGGCAGTTACGCGGGCACACCGGGTGAAACGAACACTGGGCGAAATTCATTTCTCCTATCTGTCAAAAAGCCAGATGGGAAAGAGTCGCTGATCGAATTGGCGATGAACGTGCGCGGCGCTGGCGGCGAAATCTTCGTTGAGAGTTTCGGCGGCTATAAGGGAAACCGGAATGCTATCCAGTTCAAAACCGGATTGAACGTCGCATGCGATGGAAAAGTTGCCGCTTGGACCGGAGCGGGCGGTGGCGTGATGCATGCCGTGGATCGCTCCTTCAAGGGCGGTGAAGTCACGCCGTCTGACTGGGCAGTCATGATCTTTGAGGACAATGTCATCACTTCCGAAAAAATTGCAGCAAACGACGCGGCTCATACCTATCGCATCGACTTCGAACTCAGTGCCGCTGTGTATGCGGATGCGTCCCAAGCCACTCAGGCTGGCGACGCCCTACTCATCGAAGTGCTACGCCCCGATAACAGCGTGCTGGCTAGTGACACCAAGGCACCCGGCGCTTGGAGCGGAAAGATGAGCTTCACTCCGGCGAGCCTGAAATATAAAGGCGATGGCTCGGGCGATCTCCGCCTACGCATCGGTCCGGCTGGATCAATGAATAGCGGGCGCTTCCACGGGGCGATCGACAATATCGTGATAAGGTAGATTGGCATTTCAAACCTCACTCTTCATTATTGACTCCGCTTCGTGCCGTCCAAGCCATCACGGCTTAGCCTAAACTCTAATTGCTCGTAAAACTCGCTCTGCTTTTACTATTCATAATCCCACTTCCGTAACTATCCCAATTTATTGTCGGACTTTTTCAAGTGGTGGGCTGTCACTCGGGGGAGATGGTTTGTTTTTTCCTTGGTGATTTTCTCTTGGCGATTTCTTGTGATTACTAGCTTCTATAATACGTGATATTTGATTTTCAAAATTCGTACAATCCAATTTCAGCATTTACCCAATCACTTCTGGGGCGTGCTTTGCTTTACCCATTGAGCAAACTTCTCAGGCGTAATGCCATTCATGTAACCGTTTGTTGCCAGCCTCTTGCCATCGGCATCGACTAGAAAATACGTCGGAAATCCGCTTACTCCAAACTCTTGAGAGAGCTTTTTACTTTCGGCGCTCTTCGATTTACCGCCGGCCGCAAAGTCGTAAACTAACAAAACAAGATTTTGGTTTGCGAACTCCTTGAATTCATTTTTTGAGAAAACTTCTTTCTCTAATTTCACGCAATAAGGACACCAGCTAGTTCCCGTGAATACCGCTAAGATTGGCAAGCCAGTCTTCTTTGCTTCTTCCTGCGCATCGGACATCTTGTGATGTTCCTTCGCTTTGCGATTGGCATCAAGAACCTTGGTCTCCGGCGTTACCGGGGTCGCTGGGATGGTTTTGATGAACGCACGATCCTCTTCGCTAAGTTTGGATTGCGCAAATGTGACCTGCTTTCCATTGGGTAGCTTCAAGGTCACATCCTCGCCCTCGACTTTGACAAACTCCGCTTTAATCTCCACTCCATCGATATTCTTCCATGCACGTGTCTCAGCTTGCGCGAGCTGCAAAGAGAGCACGATCATACACAAGCCGCCAAAGATTTTTTCAAGGTTCATGCTCCAAAGATTCATCGATTCTTCGCCCAAAACAAGGAGTTTTACACGAGATCCTAATTCAGCCTTCACTTTCGGTGGTTTCTCGTAGCATTCATTTAAATAATCAACATACAGTCACCGTAAGAATAAAATCGGTATTTCTCAGCAACGGCTTGGCGGTAGGCTTCGAAAGTGAGTTCGCGTCCTGCGATGGCGGAGACGAGCATGATCAGAGTGGATTTTGGGAGGTGAAAATTGGTTAGAAGTGCATCGACTGCTTTGAACTGGTAGGGTGGGTGGATGAAAATGTTGGTTTCTCCAGAGAGAGATCCGGATTTGGAAATGCGGATATCAGGAGATATATCGGCGATGGATTCCAGCACGCGAGTCACCGTCGTGCCGACTGCGATGGTACGTTTGGCACGATTGATGTTACGGATGGCATCTTCGGTGACGTGATATTTCTCTGAATGCATTTCATGCTCTTCGATGTGATCGACACTTACTGGTCTGAACGTGCCAACGCCGACGTGTAGGGTGATGAAATCATGAGGAACGCGCTCCAAAATTTCCGGAGTGAAATGCAAGCCAGCGGTCGGCGCAGCGATGGCACCTTCTTCTTTGGCGAAGACGGTTTGATAACGTTCCTGATCCATCTCCTCGTCATCGCGGCCCATGTAATGCGGCAAGGCGAGGTGGCCATATTGATGGATATCGATGGATTGTTCCCACTGGATCAAGCGATCGCCGTTTTCAAAAACTTCGGTAACGCTTCCTTGAATATTTCCGACGGTTAAGGTTTTTCCTAACTTCATACGCTTCCCCGGTTTGGTCAGGCAACGCCACACGGTTTGGGAGAGTTGATCGAGGCAGAGTAGTTCGATTTTCCCGTCGTCGGAAAACACGCGGGCAGGAATCACGCGGGTGTTGTTGAGGATGAGTAGGTCATCGGGTTTCAGGTAAGACTCGAAATCCGAAAACATCCGATGCTCGATGCGGCCGCTATCACGATGAATCACCAGCATCCGCGATGCGGATCGATTCGGCAGCGGCCGGGAAGCGATCAGCTCCTCGGGTAAATGGTAGTCGTAATCTTTGGTGAATAGAGACACGGCGGGATTCAGGGCTGATTGAGGAAAGGAATCAAATCATTCTATGCGAAATTCCTACAAGCTATCTCATAAACCCAAAATTTAGGAATTCAACCGCAGAAGAACCAATGGAAGCGAAGCGGATATGGACGAACACGAAAATTAAATCTCCTCGTCAAATGGACACAGACTAAAAAGTTATTAATTACACAGGAATACAACATTTCCGAGCTTTATCTCCATTCTTCATCTGCGTCCATCTGTGGTTAAAAACTTTTCCCATTCGGGTCGCTGTGTTTATAAGACGGCCTATAGGGTTACAGGGGATTATTTACCGAGAACTACGGTTGAAATGCCTGGGATTGATGGCTTATGCTTTCGCCATGGGTGAGGAAAATGCCGATATTAAAAAACGCCAGAAGGGATTTCCCTGGTTCGGGGTCGGCTTTCTGATCCTTGCCTGTGGCACGATAGGGATTTTTTTCACCGATATCCCGGCGAAGGTGAACCGTAATCTGAGAGTCCTGTTGCAGAGTCGGCAGCCGGCGGAAAAGGTGGATCGAAAAACCATCGAGATGCAGATTGAGCAGCGGCTACGTGCCGAGATGGAGATGAAACTTGAGCGAGAGCTGGCTGAGCTTCGTGAGCAGAATAAACGACAAGAACCAGAGCCTGAACCTGAATCTGAGCCCGAACCAACGTCACCGCAACCGCTTCCCTTGGGTCCGGTTACCGATGTTAGAAAATTACGCAGTGGCATTCCGTTCAAGACCGAAGTGATTTTCGAGCAGGGGGGCATTGCTTCCGAGGAGCGGTTGGATGATGAAAGTTATGTTGCGGAGTATAAGTTGAAATTGAAACTTCCCGCGGCAGCGACGACAATTGCTGATTTAGAAAAAACCAACCCAAAGATTTCTAAAATTTTGCCATCTTTGCCTGGATTGTTAGAAAAAGCCGAGGTTTCCAAATGGTATAACAAGCTCTACACAAACAAGAGCGAGCGAGTTCGCCGAGATGCGAACGCGCTCAACGAGCTACTTACCAAACACAATATCTACGATTGCGAGACCATTCTGAATCTCAAAGCAGCGAATGGTAGGAAAGTGTTTCTCATGCAGGCGGAAATGGATGTGGTTTCCGATGGCTCGGATGGTGATCGCCTTCCGGAGATGCCTGATGAAATCGTGAACTCCACGCATTACCAGCCGTTTACGAGCTACGGTTGGCCGAAGAAAACCACCACGCCGAACCCGATGATTGCGGGGCTTGAACGCAGGATTGAAAAAGCGAAAACAGAACTCGCTGCCCCCACTACCACGGCAGCCCGTAAAACATGGCTCAATGAGCGCATCACAACCTTAAGGCGCTATGTTGCCGATCTCAAATCCCGCAGCTACCTCATCGCTGAATACGATCCATTCATCGTCATTTCCGTGAATCTGCTCACCGATCGCGCTGATCCATACGCCCCGAAAGTAGGCGACTACGCTGTCGTCATCCACGGCGAAACACTCTATCCATGCATCGTGGGCGATGGTGGTCCAACGTTTAAAGCGGGCGAGGCATCCTTACGTATGGCTAGGGAAATCAATCCCAACGCCTCTCCTTATAGCCGCCCTGTCTCCGATTTAAAGATCACCTATGTTATCTTCCCTGGTAGTGCTGAGGAAAAAAAAGGTCCGCCTGATTACAAAGTTTGGAAAGAAAAGTGCAACGCACTACTAACAGAAATCGGCGGACTTGGAGAGAACTACACCTTGTATGATTGGAAGGATCTATTGGCAAAGCCGGAGCCAGTGGTTCCGCCAGTGACGCCAGCGCCCGTGATTCCTACGGTGGAGAAGCCGGTTACGCCACCAGCCCCTCAAACTCCACCGAGTAATTAGCTTTCCTCCGGTATCCCGCGTTTCCGTTCGCAGCTAATAGCTGTGGTTGATATGGTATTAACCATGGAATACACGGAGTACACGGAATGAAGAATTAGAATAAAATCCGATAGCAAAGTGCGTGGGCAACCCTTCCGTGTATTCCGTGTATTCCGTGCTTTCCGTGGTTCAATTTTCTTATTTTTCTGTCCCAAATTTTTCTGTCTGCGATCTTCACTCAATAATCAGAAATGCAGTGTGAGTTAATTTGGATTTTCCTCCAGCATCCTCCGTCTCCGTTCCTTGCCGCATGCGGCGAGGATGCGGGTGAGGAGAAGTGCGGAGAGGATGGTGACAGCGAGTTCGAATAGGGGTTCGTTGCCACGTGGTCTCTCGCCAACGATATATTGTGCGGCATCGGGCAGGTTGAAGAGTCCTGTGCCGAAGCTGATGAGTGCCAAGACGCCAGCTCCGATCACGCCATGCCAGAGCATTTTGATGGAGAACAAACCGCAGATGATGAATCCACCACCGAGGGTGAGCGATCCGAACATCAATGCCATCGCCGCATCCTTTTCGATGCGCGACAAGCCGAGAAATCCTATGCCGATGATGGCAGCTCCGATGAGGAAAATATAGGCGCGTATCATGGACGAAGTACCCAAGAGATGTGTGGAGTGTAGAGATCGGCTTCTAACAAGAACGAATCATGTCCTTTATCGGAGTGCACAGTGATATGCATGGAGTCGACCCGGGAGGCTTCCAAATGCTGCACAAGTTCGGCTTGTTCTTCTGGATAGAAGCAGAAATCAGAATCGATGGAGAAAACCAACCATTTCTGGCCGTTGCGTGCGCAGTTTTCGAACAGTTCGTGCGGGCTCTCGGCATCGCCTTCGAAAAGGGCATCGTAGCGAGACCATAGATCGATGATGCGCAGATAGGTGTTTGCATCGAAGCGCTTCACGAACTTTTTCCCCTGATGCAGCATGTAGCTCTGGAATTGGTCGCGCACTCGATACCAAGCAAGGATATCGTCTGCTTGAATGACATCTTGGCGCGCGCGTTTTTCGATGGAGTCCAGATGGACAAATGTTTTGTGAGAAATCATCCGTGCTAGCGCGAGGCCATACAATGGAGGGCTTTGATCGTAAAAATCTCCGCCGTTGAAATTCGGATCGTTTTCAATTGCGAGAATTTGCTCGAACAAGATGAGTCGGTTCAAAACCGTGGTTTTAAATCCGGCAGCAATGCTGATGACATTGCGAACCCGATCCGGAAGACGTGTCGCGAAGGTGAGTGCGATCAGACCGCCGACTGATGGGCCGATGACAGCGTGAAGGATTTCGATGTTGAATGAATCGACCAACAAGGAAATGGCGTGCACTTGGTCGGCGGCGGAAATGGATGGGAATTTTGAACCCCAAGGTTTCTGAGTCGCAGGATTGATTGAAGCCGGACCCGTGGAGCCGTAGCAGCCACCGAGATAGTTCGGGCAGATCACAAAAAACCGATTTGTATCAATCGCTTTTCCAGGACCTATCATTTCTTCCCACCAACCTTGATGCAGTTCGGATTGCCAGAGTTCGCCGACTTCAGGGATACCTGTATTAATCCCAGACGCATGGTGCGAACCAGAGAGCGCATGGAAAACCAGAATCGCATTCGAGCGATCTGCATTCAGTGTCCCCCAAGTTTCATAGGCAATACGGATCGCAGGCAGAGACGAACCATCGCGAAGGGCGAAGTTCTGCTCATGGTTAAAAAAGTGGGTGCTGTTCTCAGCGGGCATGTAAAGCATAGTGAACATGAGAAGCGAATCGTCAAACCCATACGGAGCTGGTTTGTCATTAGGCAGGGACGTCTGTCCCCAGACGTCCATATCTGACGGCGCTTAATACGGAAAGGACACGATGGGCTAATTCAGGCCATCAGATATGGACGCGTAAGGATACGAGTGCCTGCCTACACTTTACGTAGCGATCCCGTGGAGTCGCCGAAGCGGGGTTCTTTGACTCCGAATTCTTCTAACATGCGGAGGTAGAGATTCGAGAGAGGAACGTTTTCGCCGAGGTCGACGTGGCGGCCGGGTTTTAAAGCGCCACCGCCGTGGCCGGCGAGGAGGATGGGGAGATCGTCGTGGTTATGGCGGTCTCCATCAGAAATACAACCACCGTAAACGATCATCGAGTTGTGGAGGAGCGATTTGCCATCGACGTCTTCGGTGGATTTGAGTTTATCCAAGAAGTAGGAAAGCTGCTGTAGGTAGAAGGTATCGATCTTGGCGATTTTCGCGAGGTTGTCTGGATTACCTTTGTGGTGGGAGATGTTGTGGTGGCCGTCGTTGACGCCGATCTCTGCGAAAGATCTGTTAGATCCATCGTGAGCCATTAGGAAAGTGGAAATGCGGGTGGTATCGGTTTTGAAAGCGAGCACCATCATATCGAGCATGAGGCGAACGTGTTCACCGTAGGTTTCGGGTTTACCTTCTGGAGCTGGTACGCCGGGATCTGCTGGTAGTCCCAAAGACTCTGCTTTCTCTATTTGTTTTTCGATCTCACGAACGCCTGTTAGATATTCGTCGAGTTTCTGCCTATCATTGCGACCGAGGTGACGGTGCATGGCTTTCGCGTCGTTGCCGATGAAATCGAGGACAGATTTTTTTGAAGCGAGGCGTTGGCCTAGGGATTTGGCACGTTCTTCGGAACTGCCGGAACCAAAGAGGCGCTCGAACACCGCGCGTGGGCTCGATTCAGGGGTCATGGGTTGATTTTCGGAACGCCATGACAGATTGAACTGATAGGCGCAGGAGTAACCGGAATCGCAATTCCCAGATTTGCGGACGCCATCGGTGGAGAGTTCGAGTGAGGGCAGTCGGGTTTCAGCAGCGAGTGCGTTTGCAGCGACCTGATCCACGGAGATTCCCAGTTGGATATCTGATCCAGCGGTTTTACGAGGGCGGGCGCTGGTGAGGAAAGCGGCGGTGCCGCGCGCGTGATCGCCCGGGCCGTCGCCGCCGTTCTTGGCATTTTTCTGCTCGAAGCCTGTGAAGATCTGGAAATCGGCACGGTGTTTTTCCATCGCTTCAAAGGAGGTCCCCATTTTGTAATTCTCCACTCCGCCACTCGGGCGCCAATGTTGGAGATTCACGCCATTTGGAATGTAGAGATAAGCCATGCGCAGAGGCGCGCCGCTGGCGGTGGTAGCGATCGCTCGGGCTTTGCTTGTGGCCGCCATGAGTGGGTGGAAAGATTCGAAAGCGGGCAGCGCAAGTGCGGCTCCGAATCCTCTTAGGAAAGTGCGACGGGATATTTGCGGTTTTTCCATGACTTTTAAATTACTCCTATCTGGCTAGATGTCTATCTGAGAAAACGATTTTCATTCATCCCCGCGCCGCTGCTGGAAAGGGGCTGAGGTGGTGATGGCGTGGATGAGCTCGGTGAGTTTACCGTTGTTTTTGTTCATGTGGGCAACGAGTTGCTCGATGGTGGTGGAATCATAATACTCCACGCCGCGGCCGATCGCGTAGGTGAGAAGTTTTTCCGATATCGTGCGGTAAAAATCCGGTCGGCGTTTATTGGAGAGAATGGCTTTGAGTCCTTCGATATTGGAAAATTTTTCTCCGGTGACCAGCTCGCCCGCGGTGTCGATGGGTTTGCCAAATTCGGTCATGCGGAAGCGGCCGAGCGCATCGTAGTGTTCGAGGCCGAGGCCGATTGGATCCATGCGTGCATGGCAACTGCGACAATCTGGATTCTTGCGATGGATTTCCATCATCTCGCGCATGGTGGGGTTAGTTCCTTGTTTCGCGGCTTCTGATAGTTCCGGAATATTTGGCGGTGCGGGTGGAGGAGGGGTGCCAAGAACGTTATCGAGAACAAACAGCCCGCGTTTCACAGGTGAGGTGCGGGTTGGGTTTGATGAGACGATGAGAAATGTGCCTTGCGTGAGTATGCCGCCACGTTCGGGATGTTCGCTGAGATCGACGGGACGAAAATGTTCTCCCTTCACGCCTTTGACGCCGTAAAATGCAGCGAGGCGTTCGTTGAGGAAAGAGTAGTTCGCTGAGATGAGCTCTTCGACAGGCCTACCTTTACGCAGGACATGTTCGAATAAGGCAAACGTTTCTTCACGCATATCTTTGCGCAAGCGAGGATCAAAAATTTCCGAAGCTTTGCGTTTATCCGCTACGCCGAGAATGACTGGAGAGGAAATGGCTGCTTCTGTGACATCCCGTGCTTGTAACCATTGTCCGACAAAATTTTCTGTTAGGCGACGTGAGCGCGGGTCGGCGAGCATCCGATCGACCTGCTGGCGGAGGTTGACGCGGAGCTTGTTGTTAAATGCCAGCGATAACAATTCATCGTCTGGGACCGATGCCCAAATGAAAAACGAGAGGCGTGAGGCAAGAGCGTATTCGTCAAGCGGGACAATTTTGGCTGGGTTGTTAGGCTCAGGTTGGATTTCGACTCGGAACAAGAAACGTGGTGAGGCAAGGCAGGCGGTGATCGCTTGCTTGATGCCGTCTTGGAATGTTTTTCCGGGTAGTTTGTCGGTTTCTTCAACGATGTCGACGAGGCGGTTGATATCGCTTTCGATGATGGGTCGGCGGAAGGCGCGGGAGACAAAGGATCGCATGATTTTCCGTGCGTAGGTTTTCGCAGCGGTTGGATCCTCTGGTGCTGGGCCGTCGACAAAGATCATGCGGTGGCCTTTTGAGTATTCACGCTGGGATCCATTCAGCGGGCCTTGCAGGGTGAGACGATGAATCGACAAATACAAAAGTTCTTCATTATCCGCAGGTTGGAGGCCGGGGTTGACTTTAACGGTGATCTGCTGATCACCCGTTTGGAATTTTGCGGTTGCGGTCAGATCAATGCTACGGCGTTGGTCCCAACCTAGTTTAGTTTCTGTTAGTTTTTTTTCGACGGTGGATATTTCCAGAGTTGCGGCAGCAGTCGTGGCTTCGGTGGCACCTTGGATGGTGTATTCGAGAATGAGTTGATAGTTTCCCTCCCATTTTACAGGAACGTTCAAGGTGAACTCACCTCCGCTAGCAAAAGGAATCCATGTGGGAGAAATGGTTTCGTTTTTAAAATCGGTTGCGGGAAATTCGACGCGAGGCACCTGTGCAGAAGCATCCTCGGGTAGGGCTAGGTTCACAATTTCCTCGGCGGATGTTAGATATTTTTCCATCAGCAAGGGAGATATGGAAAGAACATCACCGATGTTGTCGAAACCGTAGCCGGTGTCATCAGGAGGAAATGCTTCTGCGGTGTCGTATTCCACTCCGAGCAGATCGAAGACCGCATTGCGATATTCGTTGCGGTTCAGGCGGCGTATCGTGACGCGCCCTGGATCAGGCTTCTTTGGATCGAGTTTGAAGACGGTGGATTCGATCCATGAGAGGAGTTTTTGTTTTTCCTGAGCACTGGGTTGCGCCTCATCCGATGGTGGCATGATTTGCGAACGAAGATTTCTCCAAACCGGCATCCAGTGTTTGCGATCGCCGAGATGAGCAGTGAGGTCCTTGTGAGTATCCATCCGGAAATCACCCTCCTTAGAGCCGTCGCCGTGGCAGTCGTAGCAATATTTGACCAACAATGGCTGGATATCCTTTTTAAATGCCTCATCGGCCATGGCAGGGGTGCCAAGGAGGAGCAGTGGGAGAAAACGATGGAAAATCACGATCTTGGAATACGTTTGGAGCAACTTCAGGCCTTTCAGTTGATTTGCAAACTTGGAGATTGGGTCAAAGGCTTTTCGAAGACTGAGAGTTTTTTTAACCACGAATAACTCGAATAGCACGAAAGGGAGAATTTTAAACCACGGATTACACGGAATACACGGAGTGGGTGCTAAAGCTCTGGTTCGGTGCTCTGAGTTCGCTGGTTTCTAAGGCAGTGGATGAAAGTTATAAAAAATTTCAAAGTTCAGTTTGGGAACACTCATTCCGTGAATTCCGTGCAATTTGACGGAGATCTTAAAATCAGTCAGTCCGTCTATGTCCGCTTCGCTCCCATTGTGGTTAAGAACCCTTTAGGCAATGAGTGATTGAATAAATCATTTAAGTAAGTTGATCGCTTCCGCGATGGCGGGGTCGGTCCATTTGTCGAAAGCTTCTTTTTCTTTGGGGCTCAGAGAGGAAACTCTTGCGGCTTTGAGGAAATTATCGCGATCGGTATCGTTGAACGGGACGACGATGTCGGGGTCGATGCCTTTGAGGTGTGGGGTTTCTCCGGAAGGGGTGTGGTAGGTGGCGATGGTTAGACGCAGAGCGGTGGAATTTCCCATGGGGATGATGTTTTGCACGCTACCTTTTCCATAACTGCGTTCGCCGATGATCTTGGCGCGTTTGAGATCTTTCAAAGATCCAGCGGTGAGTTCTGAGGCTGAGGCAGAATGGCGATCGATCAATACAACGATAGGGTAAGGACGATTGCGGCGCTGGCGTTCAGGAGTTTTGATAAATTCTTCAGCCTTATTGCGTTCTCTAACAGAAACGACGGATGTGTTTGGTGGTGTGAATAAACCGAGGATTTGAACGGTTTCATGGAGATCGCCGCCGCCATTTTCGCGAAGATCGAGGATGAGCGATTTCATGCCTTTGTCTTCGAGTTCATCGAGTGCGGCTTCGATTTCTCTGGCACAGTTGGATCCAAATTGAGCGAGCCTAAGGTAGCCGATCTGCGGGTTTTTATCTAACAGTTTAGCGAGGATGAGAGAGCGTTCTTCGATGTAGCGGTGGGTGAGAGTGACTTCGGACTTATCGGGCTTGGTTGGGTCTTGAACGAGGAGTTGGGCGGTTTGACCGGCGTTGCCGACAAGTAATTCGAGTGCGGTTTTCAAGGATAACTTCGATGCGTCCTGTTTGTTGATTTGGAGGACTTTCATGTCAGGAGTGAGTTTGGCGAGAGCTGCGGGTCCGTTGGCTTCGATGGCGCTGAGGTAAAGTTGCTCGGAGTTTTTTCCCAAACTCAGGCCGAGGCTGGCGACCTCGTTGTTGAGTTTGCCGTCTTTATCCATCATTTCCTGCATCTCGGGATGGATGAAAGACGAATGAGGATCGAGGCTGGAAAGCATGCCATCGAGGGCCTGGTTGATGAGTTGATCGTAGCTGAGTTTTTCTACATCGGGGTGGCGCGCTTTGGTCATTTCCATGACATTGATAAATCGCTCAAGAGCTGGGTAGGCAGCCTCCGTGGGTTCTGCTGGGATCGCGTTTTTTTGCGCTGGAGCAGCTTCTTGTGCAAATACAGGCAGACTTAAGGCGAAAATGAGGGTGCCGATGCGCATGAGTTATTGGACTAGCAGCTTTATTGGGTGGCTGGGAGAAAAAACTCGTTGGATTTCAATACGGGAGGTTTTTTTAAGAACTTTGACCCAAGACTTGATTCTTTAACTTTTGTTAACTAAAGTTAGCGGCTCAATCGAGATGAGTCTGAAAAAGAGGATATCACCGGCCAAAAAATCGCCAAATCGTAAGCGGGAAAGTCACTTTTCCTACGAAGGCTTGCTTTCGGTGAATCGACGCGCTCATGAGCGAGCCGACAGGCAGTTAGGGAAAAACCGCAAGCTCAACCAGAGGGCTGGGAAATCAGTCTGGGCATCGATCGCGATCGAAGATGTTCAAATTGAGCAGCAGCATGCGGCAGGGATTTTTAAGATACTGTCTCGTTGGTTATTGGCGCTCTTGTTGTTGCCCTTTTGCTGGGTAACGAGCTGGACTTTGCTGAAAACCTTTTCCCACGCGACGCTTGAGCAGGGATTCTGGCAGAGCCCTCAATTCTGGTATTTCATCGTTGGGTCAATGCTGATGTTGGGTTGGTTTTTCTCGAAGATCGGGCAGTCGTTTTTCCTTTATCTGTATGTGTTCGGCCATGAGCTGACACATGCCGCATTTGTGAAATGCTTCGGTGGCAAAGTGTATGACATGGAGTGGGGATCAACAGGTGGATACGTCACGACAGATAAGAGCAACTGGGTGATTTCTCTATCCCCGTATTTTGTGCCGTTTTGGAGCGTGGTCGCGGTGCTTGTTTATGCTGTCCCGAGTTTCTTTTGGGAACTCCCTGGTGAAGTTGATCTTGTGTTTTATGCTTCGATTGGGGCTTCGTGGTCGTTTCATATGGCATGGACGATCTGGATGATTCCTCGCGATCAGCCAGATTTAAAAGACAACGGCACTTTTCTTTCTTTGGTTTTGATCTATTTCGGAAACCTGGTGGTTTTGGTTGGATTGCTCTGTTTTTCCACGCCTCATCCTATCCAGAGCTTACGTGATTTCGGCTATAGGTGGTTTGGAGATTTGATGACTTGGGGCGATTTCGTGTTGCGTTGGCTTGAGAAATTGATCTCGCAGGTTCCGAGTTATTTTTAACTCAGGATTCCTAGTTGTTTTTTAAATCAGAAAACCGAAACTCACGACGTGATCGATCTCGATGCGAATGCGACAACCCGGATGCTGCCTGAGGTAGTGGACGCGATGCTGCCGTGGTTGCGTGATCATCATGCGAATCCCTCGGGAAGCTATCGCGATGCAAAGCTGGCACGGAAAGCGATCGAGCAAGCCCGCGAGCAGGTTGCTGATTTGATTTCCGCAGCGCCTGAAGAAATTATTTTCACTGGTTGCGGAACCGAGAGCGTGAATACCGCGCTGCATTCTCTCGATGTTTTATCGGGAAATGGAAAGGCTGTGGTATCGGCAATTGAGCACAGTGCGGTGTTGCGGCAAGTGGAACGGTCAAAACGCGAGGCCAGACTTGTGAGAGTGGATTCAGCTGGGTTGATCGATCAGGAAGATTTTGCAGCGGCATGTGAAGGCGCGGTTTTTGCATCGGTGATGCTGGCGAACAACGAGATAGGGACGATACAGCCAATTTCGAAATTGTTAGAAATCGCCCGATCGAAAGGACTGTCATTTCATACAGATGCGATTCAAGCCGTTGGGAAAATCCCCGTTTCGGTGAAAGACCTACCCGTCGACATGCTATCGATATCTGCGCATAAATTTTACGGACCCAAAGGAATCGGCGCTCTATATATGCGGAACGGATTTGATTTCTCTCCGCTGCTTGTTGGTGGCGGTCAGGAAATGGGGCGTAGGAGTGGCACGGAAAACACAGCTGCAATTGTGGCGATGGGCAAGGCGGCAGAGTTGGCGAAACAAGCGCTGGAATTAAATTTGCGAAATGATTTGGCAGCGATGCGTGACCTCTTTCAAACGCGGATCATTGAAGGAGTCATTGGCTGCACGGTCAATGCAGACAAGACGGATCGTTTACCAAATACCACCCATCTTTCGTTCAAAGACTGCGATGCAGCGGGAATGTTGATTTTGTTAGATGAAGCCGGTTTAGCTTGTTCCGCAGGGTCCGCCTGCATGACCGGAAAACGCAAACCCTCTCACGTCCAGCTGGCCATGGGTATTTCCGAAGCTATAGCAAAAACCAGTTTGCGGTTCAGCTTTTCCCGCTTCAACACGCTGAGCGAAGCGTCCGAAGCAGCGGAAGCTGTGATCAAAGCTGTCGCAAAACTTCGTGCTGTTCAGGGCGGTGGGACGGGGCCGGTTGCGATTTATACTTCGTAAGTGCGTGCATTCGGCGCTGGGTGGTCGCGACCTATTTTGGCTGCTCAATAAGCTAAAAAAGTCAGCTACTCTGCTGGTTTTTCAGGCTTAGGCTCTTTTGGAGCTTCTGGTTCCTTAGGTGCTTTTGGTTCCTTGGGTGCTTTTGGTTCCTTAGGTGCTTTTGGTTCCTTAGGTACTTTTGGTTCCTTGGGTGCTTTTGGTTCCTTAGGCACTACTGGTATCTTGGGCGCTTTTGGTTCTTTGGCGACTTTTGCCTCTTTGAGTGCCTTATCTTTGTTCATGACGTCTTGCTCTTCTTTGGAGAGCAGTCCGTCTTTATCGGTATCATACTTTTTGAGAAGCTTTTCAGGTATCCCAGTATTTGGTTTTTGAACTTCTTCAGAATAAGAAATGCCCGTCAAGGCAAGCATCCCAGCGATAATGATTAACGATTTGGATTTCATGGTTTTGTATGCCATGAGATTTCGCATGGCGATTAGTGTAACCCATGTTTTTTGGAGAAGTTGCGGGGTATTCTTAAATAAATTATTTTGAGGCATCGGACTTGGGTTAAGGCTCAAACCACAATCTCAAATCCCTTGCGGTAGCTGCCTTTTAGGAGAGGATTGGCTTGATCGGCATCAGTTCCGGTGAAGATTTCTTTTTCGGGATCGATGGTTAGATTTTTTCCGAGAGTGATCAGATCTTTTTCAGGATCGACTTTGTTATCTTCGAGGTGGGCGAGCATTCTCGCAAAAGCCTCAGAGGTGATGTTGTTGGAGATTCCCTCGCGAATGGCGGCGGGTTTGGTGCGTGCGCCGAGTTTCCAGGAAATGTTTCCGATGTGGGCCAGAGCTGAGGAGAGATGTCCGCTTTCGACTCCGTGTCCTGCATCGATTTTGCCTGAGTGGCAGGAATCGACGAAGGATTGCATGTGCGATTTCGAACCCTGGAAGGATTGGATTTTTTTGCCGTCTTTGTCGAAGGCATCGCACTTCGGACCGTGACCGCCCGAGAGATATCCATTTTCGCATTCGATAACGTTTCCGATGGCAGTGCCATTGAATGGTTTTGTCGGAAGTCCGCGGACTTCAAAAATGATGGGAGTTGGATAATCGAAATAGCAGATCTGGGTGTTCGCCCATTGGCCATCGTCTTGGTAGCCAAGTCTTGCGCCTGCGGATATGACTGAGGTGGGGAGTTTCGGATCGCCGGTGAACATGCGGCAGACATCGAGCTGATGCGGGCCTTGGTTTCCGAGATCGCCGTTGCCGTAGTCAAATTGCCAATGCCAGTCGTAGTGGAACTTTTCGCGATGGATGGGTGACACTTCGCGAGGGCCGCACCAGAGATCGTAATTAACGGTTGCGGGTGCTGCTTTTGGAGCGGCGACTTTGCCGATGGATGGGCGGGGTTTGTAGCAGAAACCACGTGCGATTTTCACTTTGCCGATGGCACCGGACTTGATGAAATCGTAGGCGTCGTGCCATGCGGTTTCGGAGCGGCGTTGGAAGCCGTGTTGGATGATGACTTTGTATTTATCCGCGGCGTTGGCGAGTTGGCGACCTTCCCAGACGTTGTGGGAAACGGGTTTTTCAACATAAACATGTTTGCCGTTGGCAGCGGCGGTGGTGGCGATGAGCGAGTGGGTGTGGTTGGGCGTGGCGATGATGACCGCATCGATCTCAGGTGATTCACAAGCTTTGCGGAAATCGGAGAATTTGGTGACTTTGATGTTTTGTTTTTCTAATTCCGTAGCAAATGAATCGAGAACGGCGGAATCGACATCGCAGAGCGCGACGAGTTTTGCGTTGGTGCATTTCAAAAGCTCGCCTGCCAGTCCCTTGCCACGGCTGTTGAAACCGATGAGGCAGACACGGAGGTCGCCGTTAGGTGAAGCAGCGCGAGCGATGGATGGGATAAAGGTGAAAGCTCCGGCAAAGGCGGAGGTGGAGAGGAAATGGCGGCGGGAGAGTTTCATGGCTTTTTGAGTGAGTCGGAAAGTTCTTTGAGTTTCGCGGTTTCTAGTGTGCCTTGATGGATGATGACCGTGTGGTTGAGAATGATGGATTCGGATTTTTTCAAGGTATGGTTGCCTAAGGTCTTATCCTTTTTCTTTTCAAAATCGTGAATGCCAAACGGGTTGGCAGCGAGGAGACCGTAGTCGCGCGCATGCCAGTGGGTAGGACTGCGGAAGGACTTTGGATTTTCGATGATGGCGACGACAGTGGGTTTTCCGAGTTCATCAGGACCAGTGTAAGCCGCCCAATTCGCGCGTTTTCCCCAAGCATCAAGATTGGTTTCACCGTTCGAATTTGTTAGAGTCGCTTTCGCAGTTGGGCCTTTGACGCGTAGAGTGCGGTCAGTGCGGACGGCGAAGGTGCCTTCCTTGGTATCGCCGAAAACGACTTCATCTGCAATCGCAGTGAGGGTGGATTGGATGTCGATCCGGAGAGTTTCTGCATTGGGTTTTGAAAATGCGTAGTTACGGGTTTCTTTGAGGAGTTCGATGTTTGCTGCTATCCATGTTAGATCTGCTATGAGGTGAGCGGATTCTTTGGTTGCATCTTTTTTCGTGATGGAGTTGAAGCAAATGATGGAAGTGCTCGTCTTAGAATCGGTCCAAAAGTCATTTCCGTTGACTGAGCCGTGAGCGAGCCAGATGCCGCGGTGGTGGGGATGGTCTTTTTCTTCTCCAGCGACGTCGGGCTTCATCGGCCAGTTGCGGACGATATTGGCACCGGAGGGGGATTGGACGGGGTAGAGGTAGGGGAAGCGGTAGTCGGTGCGAAAGGCGGTGACAAGGTCTCTGCCGTGGTGGAGTTCGATGCAAAGGTCTTTTTCAGAGGTTTTCTCAGAGAAGATGAATTGGCCATGGAGAGGCGCCGTTAGGGCAAGGGCAGCAAGGATAAGGTGGCGCATGATGAATGGGTTAAAACGCTCGCTACGTGCGGAAATAGGATTTTTTTTCACATTGGGAGTAGATATTCGGAATAGCATGAGCATAAATCTACTCGTAGAGAAAACGATGAGTGAGTTCGCAGATCTAGTAGATGCCTATTATGAGGCGCTATATCGCTTCGGGTATTCCCTGACGCGAAATCCGGATCATGCGGCTGATTTGGTGCAGGAGACTTTCTGTATCTGGGCGGCGAAGAATGAGCAGCTCCGGGACAGGAGCAAGGCGAAGACCTGGTTGTTCACGACGCTGCATCGGGAATTTTTAGGCCAGCGAAGAAAGCAGGCGAGGTATTCGGATGAGCCTTTGGATGAGAACATCGGGCAAGAGGTTACTGGAAATGATGAGCAGGTGGATAGGCAGATGGATGGGCAGCGGGTAGTGGAGTTGCTGGGTGAAATGGAGGAGATGTATCGCGCACCGCTGGCTTTGTTTTATCTGCAGCAGCACAGTTACAAAGAAATTGCTGAAATTTTAGACGTGCCGATCGGGACAGTGATGTCGCGGTTGTCGCGCGGTAAGGAATTATTAAGAAAACGGATGACTTCCGAGCCATCGAGCGCACCGAAGAATTTGATCGATGTGAACCCAGAACTTTTCAAAAAACATCATGGATAAAGAACGAGCAAAATTTGTGCTCCAGAGTTTCCGGCCGGATGGCGCGGATGTAGGGGATGTTGACTTTGCGGAAGCATTGATGCTTACGACAAAAGATCGTGAACTTGGAGAATGGCTGGTTAAAGAGCGCGCGTTTGATGCGGAGTTCGCGGAATGTTTGGCGCGGGTTAAATTGCCGCAAGGTTTGCGTGAAACCGTGTTGTTAGCGATGGTGCAGAGTGGATCTGGCTATCCAAAAATGGAGAGGGAGGATGATCATGTCATTGTTGCGGGACTAGCGGGCATTAAAGTTCCAACAGAGCTTAGGGCGCGGATTTTAGAATCCATGGAGCGCACTAAGATTGTGGAAACGCAACCGTCCACTTGGATGCGTTTCGCTATGCCTGTAGCCGCAGCTGCCGGTGTCGTGATGGCATTTGTGTTTTTCATCGATAAATCGAAAGATGGCAGCCTCGCGGATGCATCGCAGAAGCGAGTCACAGTGGACGCGGTTCAAGCGAGCTTTGTAGGGATGTATCAGACACCTGGATTTTCGTTTGAGAAAAAGGGTACGGACCAACATGAATTGGTTTCTTACCTGCAAGGCAAAAAACTGCCATGCGGTGGGATGAACTTTCCAAAAGGCTTGGAAGGAATGAAAGGTTTCGGCTGCCGTGAAATCATCGTAGAAGAAAAGAAAGGTTCGCTGATCTGCTTTGGCGAAGAAGATGAATGCGTTCACTTGATTATTTTCCGCCGAGATGATGTCGATGGTGATTTGCCATCTGAGGATCAACCGCAGATCACCGAGTCCGGTGAATGGGCGCAGGCATGCTGGGCAAATGATAAGTATGCGTATACGTTAATCTCGAAGAGCCAAGGTGCTGAGCTGAAAGAGTTGTTTTAAGACTGTCTAGGGGAAAAGATGCCCCCAAGACAATCTTGGACTGCAAGTCTAATTTACTTAAGATCTTTCAGCACATCATCCATCGCATCGATGAGTTCTTGCATAGTGGCTTCGGTTTCGTTGCCCATGTTAGAAATTCGGAAGGTAGTGCCTTTGACTTTGCCGTAGCCACCATTGATGAGGAAGTTGTATTTGGTTTTAAGGGCTTTGATGAAACCGCTGAGATCCAAGGTCTTGGGAGTGGCGAAGCAAGTGAGGGCGAACGAGCTGCGACCTTCAGGTGAAAAAAGCTGGAAGCCATGTTTCGCGCCCCATTCACGAATCATTGTGTTGGTTTTCAAATGGCGTGCTTTACGTGCGGCGAAACCTTCTTTGGCGATGTTGCCGAGGATGTATTGCAAGCCGAAAAGAAGTGAGATCGCGGGTGTGGTTGGGGTATTGTTGACGGCATCGTTTTTCGCGAACTCGATAAAATCGAAATAATAGCCACGGTTCGAGTTGGCCTTGGCGCGTTCCATTCCAGTTTCAGAAACGGCAAAGAGTGCGAGGCCAGGCGGAAGTGCGAGAGCTTTCTGAACACCTGCGAGACAGACATCGATGCCGTGCTTATCCATGTTTATATCGACGGTGGAGAGAGACGAAACCGTATCGACGATGAGCATGGTGTCTGGAAAAGATTTTACCGCAGCCGCGATGCCAGCGAGGTCGTTGAGAACACCGGTTGAGGTTTCGGAGTGGATGAAGGTAACGGTATCGAATCCGCCTTCGGAAAGTTTTGCACGGACCGCATCTGGGCTGATGGCTTGGCCCCATTCGACCTGCACGGCTTCGGCTTCGAATCCGCATTTCTTGGCGACATCTAACCATTTATCCGAGAACGCACCGCAGCAGAGGCAGAGAACTTTTTTCTTTGCGAGGTTGCGGAGAGCTCCTTCCATCACACCCCAGGCGGATGAGGTGGAAAGGAATACAGGGCGAGTGGTTCCGAAAATTTCTTTGAGCCCGGGTTGGAGAGAGGCGTAGAGATCTTCGAAATCTTTGCCGCGGTGTCCGATCATCGTATGGGACATGGCAGTGAAAGTTTCAGGTGAGACATCAACAGGGCCAGGATTGAAGAGTTTGGGAGACATAGAATGATAAATAATGAAGAGTGAAGAGTGAAAAGTGAATTGGAAGATCAGACTGATCAGGGCGATTTGAGCGATCTGTCAGATCAAATTGTAAGATTTAAGCAACGTGCGGAGCGCTTGTTGGTTGGATTCTGACATAGGGGCAAGAGGTAGACGGAGTTCGGTATCGCAATGACCTTGCATCGCGACGGCGGTTTTGATGGGGACGGGATTCACATCGAGTGACATCAAGCCGCGCATGAGCGGGTAATATTTTTTCTGCATCGCAAGGGCTTCAGTAAATTCACCTGCAAGGCAGTGATTAACTAGCTGAGTCATCACTTCTGGGATGAGATTGGAGGCGACCGAGACGAGACCGTTGGCTCCAGCAGCGATAAAAGGAAGTGTTAGAGGATCATCACCAGAAAGGATACCGAAACCATCGGGTAGAGCTTGGACGAGTTGATTGACGCGATCGACCGAACCACCGGCTTCTTTGATCGAGGTGATATTTTTGCAATCGGCAGCGAGACGAGCGGCGGTTTCAGGTGCGATCTCGATGCTCGAGCGACCCGGTACGCTGTATAACATAATAGGAAGCGAGGTGGATGCGGCGATCGCTTTGAAATGGAGGTAGAGACCTTCTTGAGATGGCTTGTTGTAATATGGGCAAACTTGGAGTGATCCATCTGCACCTGCTTGTTCAGCAGCTTGGGTGAGTTCGATGGCTTCTGCTGTGGCGTTGGCACCTGTGCCGGCGATGACTAGGCAGCGACCTGCAGCAAACTCAACCGCGAGTTTGATGACTTCGATGTGCTCTTCAGTTCCTAGGGTTGGAGATTCACCCGTAGTACCGACAGGAACGATGCCAGTGATGCCACCTGCGATCTGTCTTTCAATGAGTGAGCGGTAGGCCTCGGTATCAACTTTTCCATTTCGGAAAGGAGTGATCAGGGCGGTGTGGATGCCTGAGAAATTCATAACTCCGTAAGGATGAGTAAAAATCTCCGAAAGTAAACCGTGTTCGTCTCGGAATTTTTTGGGTATGAAGATTTTCACCGCAGAGGCGCAGAGGTCGCAGAGGGAACGCGGAGAAGATGGGATCTAGGAAGCGTAAGATGTCAGCTCTCTATTTAGAGTTTAAAGTTTAGAGTTTAAAACTTGATCTAAAACCTCTAGGGCTCGTTGGTTTTCTGCGGGGGTGCCGATGGAAATCCTTACCCAATCGGGGAGTTTGTAACCGGACATGGCGCGGATGATAACACCTTTTTTTAACATCTCCTTAAAGACTTGGTCGCCGTTTTGGACGCGGACGAGGATGAAATTGGCGACCGATGGGACGTATTCAAGCCCGCGTTGTTGGAAGGCTTTTTCGTAAAAAGCGAGGCCTTGGCGGTTGATTTCGCGGGTTTTTTGGATGTGATCTTCGTCATCCAATGCGGCGAGAGCGGCGGCTTGGGCGATGGCATTTGTGTTGAAAGGTTGGCGGGCTTTTTGAAGAAGATCCGCGATGGGTTTTGGGGCAATGCCGTAGCCGATCCGTAGTGCGGCGAGACCGTGGATTTTCGAGCAGGTGCGAAGCACGATGACATTTTTTCCAGCACGGACATGTTTGAGAACATCCGGTGGGGTGTCTAGAAACTCGAAGTAGGCTTCGTCGAATACAGCGATGACGTGAACGGGAAGTTTTTCAATGAAGCGATCGATCGCTTCCTGTGTGACGGCCGTGCCCGTCGGGTTGTTGGGGTTGGCGATGAAAACGAGGCGGGTTTGATCGGTGATCGCGGCGGCCATCGCATCTAGATCGTGGATAAAATTTGGATCATCAACCTCGACGTATTTTGCCCCGAAAAGGGTTGCCATCAGTTTATAAACGACGAAGGCATGTTTAGCGGCGATGAGTTCAGCATCGCGATTAAGGAATGTGTGGCAGAGGAGTTCGATGATTTCGTTAGAGCCATTTCCCAGAATGATGTTAGAAATATCGAAACCAAGTTTCTCAGCAATGGCGGTTCGGAGTTTATAGCCACCACCATCTGGGTAGATGTGGGCTTGAGAAATCGCATCGCGCATGGCCTCTTGCGCGAGAGGAGAGGGTCCGAGGGGGTTTTCATTCGACGCAACCTTGATGATGGATGCCGGATCGAGACCGAGCTCGCGAGCGGTTTCTTCGATGGGTTTTCCAGGTTCGTAGGCAACGAGGTCACAAACGAAAGAGTTGGCGGAATCGGAAATAGGCATGGCGGAAATAGAATTCAGTTCCATCGGAATGTCGAGCGGAAGGAATGACAGCCATCAAAGTAAAATGAGCGTTACGGACCCCATTGCCGTCTTTATCAAATTTGCAATCTTTGTCACAGCTGGGACAAAGATTGCAAATGAGTGTCGATCGATAGCGCCCAGTCTGGGTATTGAGAGAATGGGATGGATTTGAAGATCGTCTCTGTTCTGGAATTGAGGAAAAAGCTTTAGTTGAGAGACTTTTTCCAAGTTTCTGGTTGGAAGCCAACGAGAGTTTTGGATTTTGAAATGAGAAAGGGGCGTTTGATCAGGTTGCCGTTATTTGCGAGAAGATCGAGAGCTTGTGCGTTCGAGAGAGTGGAGATTTTTTCCTTTAGGTTTAAGGAGCGGTAATCTTGGCCAGATGTGTTGAAAAGCTTGCGGATGTCGCCATCGAGGTTGGCGAGGGCGCGTTTGAGATCGGCGAGGCTGGGTGGTTGCTCGCGGATAGCGATTTCTTGGTAAGGGATATGGTTTTCAGTAAGCCACTTGGTGGCTTTGCGGCAGGAATCGCAGGTTTTGAGGGTGTAGATTTGGATCATGGAATGTGCGAGAGTGGGAATATCTCGCGCAAAGTCGCGAAGACGTAAAGGTGTCAAATTTTTAACTAAAAAAACATCAATCCAACTTTCACCTAAACTCTCTTCCTTTGCGTCTTGGCGACTTTGCGCGAGAAGAAAAAACAATCAAAAATGAAAAATCACACCAGCAGTGATGCCATGGCTGAAATCGTTGGGGGAAGTTAAGGGAACAAAGTAACCAGCGCGGATATCGAGGTCTTTGATGATGCCATAGCTGATTCCGATAAGGCCTTCTAGGTTGATATCACCTTCGTCTGGACCGTTGACTGGGGTGGATCCGGTGATTTCCAGGTGGAGATTCACTAGTCCGGCATGTGGCGTGTGGCTGTGTCCATGGTCGTGACATTTCTCTTTGATTCGGCTTCCACCAAAAGATTTCACGAGACCCAAGCCGATGCCGAGTTCGGTCTCATCGGCATCGAAGCCGTGTTCGATAAAGACCTGGGAGTTTAGGGTGAAGTTATTTCCAAGATCGTTCCACAGCGCGATGCCTGGTGCGATCGCGGTATCGCCGCCAAAATTACTGCCGCCCGTTGGGAGAATGATTTCGGTTTGAGCGGTGAGGAGGAAACGATCTTGCTCGATGAGAAGTGCACGTGGGACGATGGCGAGATCACCAAAACCTTTTGCAGATCCGACTCCTTCTTCGTCTTCAGAGATATAAGGCAGCTCGACGATCATGCCGAGGCGTTTGGTGAATGCCCACTCGAGTTCGATTTCTGATTCATGTTCGGTGAAGCCGTCGCCATCGATGAAGGTATGATCGATGAAAAGATCGCGACCCGTGAAAGCCGGTTCAATGCCGAAGGAATGGACATAGGGTGTGCCGTTCTTGCTGGCGTGGATGTGCTCGAAGGGAGCCAGAAAATCGCAGGTATTATTAGAAACGGGTTTTTGTAACTCCCCTGCAAGGGATAGCGAAGAGATGGCGGTCGATATGATAAGAATTGAGGTGGTGTGTTTCATGGATGAAGGTTTTTTAACGCAACAAAATCGCGTTTCAAGATAAAAACGCAAAAAATATGCGTTAACGAATCTATGGTGCGAATCATGTGAATACTGGGGAGAGTGTTACATACGAACACTCTCCCCAGAGTAGAATGACTTACGGTATTGAGAGAAGCGGGACTTCGCAGAAAGTCAAGGCGGCGAGTCCGTTTTCACCGATCAGGAGGGTTTCCTGTTTCCAGTTCACCTCTTTGAGGTAGGTGATGTTTTTAGCGGTGGAGGGGGATTTGAGTTTCAGTGTTAAAACATTTCCTTTTGTGCTGCCGCTGACGACGTGGTCGGGTTCACCTTCGAGATAGAATTGGTTGGCGAGTAAATCCAACCACATTACGGGTTGGTCGAACTCGAGCGTGATCGTGTCTTTTGCTACGTTAGAAAAAGCGGCGCGTTTCAGGTTTGGTGCTGTTAGAATTTTGGTTGGTTTGACGCCGTAGTGGTCGCGTTCGATTATGGGTCTAACCATATTCGCTAACTCCGCCCAGCCTTCGAAAGGATAGTGGCAGCCGCCTGGAGGTTTTATTCCTAGGGTGGAGAGGATGCTCATGTCGGAAAAGAGATAAGGTAAGGTGCGTTGCTTTTCGCGAAGGCGATCGCCAGAGCCTTCGCTTCCGCCCATCGAGCATGCGTTCGGCCAGATTTGGAAAACGTAGTAGTTCTGCACATTGGGGAAATCGCGTTTCCAACCTGATGCCATGTCGATGAAGAGCGGTTGGTAGGCTTCCCAGCCGAAGCCACCGGTCGGACCTGCTGAGCCTTGGTCGCTCTCGCCTTGGTGCCACAGAATCGCACGGATACCGTGTGTCATTTTTGCCTGTTGCACGCGCCAGAGCATGCGACCGTAGATGGTGGTGAGGTCGGTTGGGTTTTCTTCATTGCGCTGGTGTTGGTCGATGCGGGTGCCGCCGACTGCGCCGTTGATGATGAAGACTGGCATTTTTTGTCTCTCGACCAATTGTTTGGCGAGTTCCATGCCCCACCAGCCGATTTCGGCTTTCTCGCCTTTACGTGCTTTCCAGACTGGGAGAACCCAAAGATTGCCTTTGTTTTCCTCTGGTTTAAGCGATGGATTGGCGTAGCTACGAATCCACTCGTTGGTTACTGGTGGTGATTCTTCTCTGATGTCGGTTGCCAGTGCGTTGGATTGGCCTTCGATGATGAAGGCGTCGCCGCAAACTAGGTTGGTTGCCGTGTGAAGAACCGTGTCTTTCCCGCCGACCGTGGTTCCGAACTCGGTGCGGTATTTGATGAGCCCTGGTTTGAGTTTCACAGCGAGGGCGTAAGTCATGTTTGAGCCGATTTTGGCGGTCTCTGTTTTGATGAGTTTATCATCTGCATAAAGTCTAACAAAAACGCGGTCGGCAGCGGCGTCGAGTTTTCCGTTGTAATGGAGTGTGCCTTCGTTCTTGTCGTCGCGCGCATAGAATCGACCATCTTCCGGTTTGTCATCTTGATCTGGAGTCTGCTTCACCCAAGCTTCGCTTTTCGGCTCGGTGACATCGATGGATACGCTTTGCGTGACGGTATCACCGCCGTTGCTTATTTTGGCAGTAACTGTTAGTTGTCCACTTTTTTGAGAGCGAAGTAGGCGGAGTTTTCCGGGTTCTACTTCCTTGATGATGGCGAATGGTCCGGCGCTCCATTCATATTTCAAATTAGCTGCGTTCGCAGTCTGCATCGCAGCGAGATTTTTGATCTGGGGCGTCACCTCGATGGTCGATCTTCCATCCCATTTTGTCGGTGCCTTGAGGGTGAAGGCTGGTTCGGGAATCGTTTCTTTGATGGCGATGGTGATGTCCTTGGTCTTCACTCCGTCGGCATAGACGGCTTTGAATTGAAGTGAGGCCTTAGCATCACCGCTCACACGGCCTGCATCGAAGACGAAGCGGAAGCGGTCGGTGGCGACGACCTCTTCACGACCGTCGCGTTTGAGGATCCAATACGTCTTCTGAGCGCCACCTGCTTTGGCTATGTATTCTACATTTTCGCCTTCTTTCACGATACTGCTTTCCTGAGAAAGACTGAAATCATTGCCGGTCTGCACGAGTGGTCCCACCAAGGTTTGTATGGGTTTTTGGTTTTCGTATGACAATTTCACCCAATCGGCGGAACGCGCCACTTTGGAGATACGCACCTCATCGATATCCCCGTCGAAATCATAATTACCTGAGACCTGCATCCAACCGCCTATATAGAAAGAAGCGGAATCGGGGATTTTCATATTATTGTTGCCATCGGTATGATCTAGAACGCCATTCACATACAATCTTGCCTTCGTTCCATCGTAGGCGTGAACGACGTGAACCCATTCAGACATGGGGATGGTGGTATCGCCTTTGATATTTGCGCCACCGAACCAGCAGTCCATGCTGATGTGTGGAGGGCTGGCTAAATTCATCACGACCTTGCCTTGGCCTGCGGGAACTCCCCAAGCTAGAATGGTGGTGTTGGTCATCTTGGCTTTGAACCATGCTTCGCTGGAATGGGGTGATGCACCGCTTGGGAAATTTTTGATTTCGCTGCCGCAATTGATGCCTTTGCGGGGAGAAAAAGTCCGAGACTTACCGATCACGCCATCATTCAAGGTGGTGCCTGTATCGACAGGCGTGATTGCGCCGACCTCATCGTGGATGGTTTCGTTCATGTGCATCACTGCGGCGAAGTTGTTAGAGGTATTGAACACCGCGGTGCCGCTTGATTCGCTGTTAGCCGCAGCGTTACCCCAATGCATTTTGATTTCTTGGCGCGCGTTGCCAGTGATGGCGGGGATCTTTACCCATATAGTTGCGGTTCCATTGGTGGCATCCCATTGCTCGATCTGGTATGCCAGCGGAGCATTATCGGCTGAGCTAAAGCGTATGTCCTCGCCATGGGTTTTCGCTTGGCTGAAGTCGAAAAAATCTTTGTGAAGTCTTACTAAGAGCGGGAAATCCTTTTCGGTCGCCGTGGCTGCTAGGTCAGCTCCTTCCGGCGTGGTGAGGATGAACATTGAGCCTGATTGTTTCCAGTCCGAGTATTGCGCAGAAGCCTCTGTTAGGGACAGGGAGAGTAGGGTTGCAGCGAGGAACAAAGAATTGATAAGATGATTTTTCATAGAGTGAATAATTGTAAGGATTATTTCGTAGATGGTGACGTGACACTACGGAGAGGAGGATTTTCCGTGGCTGCCTCAATGGACTTGATCGCTTCTTCTACTGAGCCGACCCGTCGGTTGTTGAGTTCGCCGCCGGGATACTCACGGCGTTCGACCTCGGCATTGAAGTTAGCAATGATTTCCTTCAATGCTGGGATTTGAGACTTGGCGGCGGACCCGTAGTTGGTGATCATTTTCATGATTTCGCCCGTGCGGTCTTCGCTGCCATGTCCGCCTTGGGTTTTTGCTAGACCGACTGCGGCTGCCATGCCTTCTTCGAAATGATATTTGGTCAGTGCCTTCAGGCCTGCCATGCGGATTACATTGTTGAACATGGTGTCTGCAGGGCTTGGGCTTTCCACTGCCGCAAGAATGATTGGGGCGAGTGCGATGACATCTTCTTCGGTGAGTTGGTTTTGGAAACAATGTTCCAGCGTGGCACGAGCCATGCCATCTGGATTGGTGGATACCGCGCGGATGGCTTGGTTGCGCAATTTGGGATCCACTTTGTTGAGTTCGTCTCTCAGCGAACCAGAGAATACTGCAGCAGCCAACTGGCCGTGTGCGAAGGCAACAGGGTCTTCCCACCGGATGGGTGAAGAGGGTTCTGACGTGGTCACGAGTGCCTTGAGAATGTCATTAATAACTAGCTTGGCGGTTCCATCCATTTTTCTAACAGCCTCGGCTGCCTTGTAGCGCACCCAGCGGTCGGGGTGGTAGAGTTGTTTGACGATAACCGGTAGCGCATCGGGAGTGTTGATGAGTCCCAATGTTTCGCAGGCGCCTTGGATTTGATGTGCATTGCCGCTCTCGGCGAGTTTGATGAGTTCAGGTATCATGGCCTTAGCTTCCGGACGTGTAGCTAATTCTTGCGCCGCCCAGCTACGGACGATAGGCGACCAGCTACCGAAGGCGGTTATCAGCTTCGCTGAAGCCCAATCACGGCGATCAAGATCGAAACGTCCCGCCGCCACTGTGGCAGCGGCTTCCAGCTTGCTGAGCCAAACCTTGGAATTCGCGTCGCGTCCGGTGATGATGAGTTTCTTCAGTGGTAGCGAGTAGGTCAGTACATAGGTGGCGGCTGGGCTAAGTCCATTATAACTACTATCCCCATAGTAGGTATTGTCATGAGTGTCTCCTGCTCCGTATTGTTCTGCGCCGTCATAGGTGAATGAGCCGTCCGAGCGGCGGACGAGATCGTAGTGCCAAGATGACATGCGGAAGAATGCAGCCGTGGTATCGGGTCCGCCTGCGGCTGCGCCGAGAGCGCTCCATAGATAACTGAATCCCTGGCCCGTGTGTCCGTATTCGCGACTTGGATATCCTGCTGTGGCCATGCGGGCGAAGAATTCCGTCTCTTTCGGTTTGTTTCCCATCGCGGCAAACATCACCGCGGTGAGGGAATTCTTGCCGTTGTTTTCATGGTAAGGCCATGGTTCATGTTCGCCGTAGGGAATAGAGCCCTTGTCTGTGAAGTAGCCGAAAAATCCAGCCGCGCGGATAATCGCTTGATCGACTTCTGGGTTTTTCACTCCACATTTTTTAGCGAGCACGATGCCGAGGTTAGCGGGCAGTCCTGCCATATTCACAGGGCCGTAGGGTGGCACGGAGCCGTTGAATTTTCCGTCTTTGGTGAGTGCGGCGAAGCCATGGCCGAAGGTACCATACATGCCTTGGCCGCGCGCCAGTTGGAGGGAGTTTTTTTCGATCGCAGGCAGAATTTCCTGATCATTGGTGATCATGTAATACTCGCAAAGAAAGATTAAGCGATAGCCCATATTCCATGTGTCGCCCCAAGTGGATCCGACGGGTTTTTTGTTAGGATCGATATCCTGCTTTGCGAGGCTGAGTGCGAATTCACGTAATTTTGGCAGATATTCCGGTTTTCCTGTGGAGAGCAGCGCCAGCGCTTGGATGGATCCAGTCCAATTGAGATCCATTTTTTCTTTTTCTAACACCTTGATGGCATTATCGAGGATGAGTTTCGATTTATCGCATTTGTATGGTGCTGTGTCGCTGTAAGAGCCCATCACGGCGAGTTTCAATGAGAGATCTTGGGTTTCGCCTGCGCGCCAAACCCTGATTTTTAGTACTCCGTCCTTGGTCTTCGTCTCCGCTTGCTGAATCGCCAGTGCAAAAGATTTGCGTGCATCATCGCTGAAGGGTTTGCTATCTACGCCGAGGATCACATCGTCCACTTTCACCACTCCGTCTGCAGGAGATGCGGTGCCGACATGGGTAACTAAAATTTGACGGCTTGCCAGAGTCGTGCGGCCCTGTGCGGCATCGAGATTGTTAGCTGCCTTGGTATAAATCCAGCCGCGCAGACCGGTTGCGCCTAGATTGTAGGTTTCTTTACGGTTTACTGTTTGAGCATCCTTGGTGAGATCGGGGACTTGTGAGAAAAGCGGGTTGGCGAGGGTCGTCGCGAGTGCGGCTAACTGTCCGATGACTTTGATTGTTTTTTTCATAAAGCAGATTTGGGGGTGTTTCGTTTATAGTGAATGACTTACTCGGGCAGATAATGCTAGAGAGATCGTTCAATCTGAATGAACCTAAATAGGTCAGGTTAACTCAAAACCCCGACTCATTCCTAGGAATCAATCTTTCGCTGTGTAGTCGAAGACGAGTGCCTTATCGAGAATTGGAATGAGGATATCCTTGAATGCGACGTGAGCAGGATGAGGGATGTAGGTTTCGAGACCTGCCTTGTCCTTGAAGGTGACAAAGAAGCAATGGGTGAAGCCATCGTTTTTACCTTCGATGCTTTCGCTCTTGCCCCATTCGTAAGCCTTGATGGTGTCGATTTTGCCCGGTAACTGGCCGAATGCTTTTTCCACTGCAGCGATCTGCTCTGGTGTTGCATTGTCCTTGAATTTGAACATGACGACATGGCGAAATTCGCCGCCGGCTTGAGAGATTGCATGAGTAAGCATGAGTGCGATGGGTATAAGGATTTTCAACATACGCGATGCTTGCGTAAATTTTCCGTCGTGCCAATCACCACTTTTAGAAGTTATCCATGGAGTTCAATTAACCGGGAACAGCTCCAGAATGCGCGCAAACAGCCGATGCTTTATCACAAGCTATACGAAGTATGTCTTGGTGAGGCTCACCTCGTAGAAGGCCCAGAAGAAATGCCGCAATGAAGCAATCGCCCGCGCCGACGGTATCAACCACCTTAGTCGGAATACCTGATTGGTCAATGGTGCCCTGATGAGAAACGACTAGGGCTCCTTCGGCACCGCGTGTGAGGACGACGAGATCGAGTCTGTATTTTTCACGTATAGCTCGGAGAGTTTCAGTTGTTGTTAAACAAGATGGAATGTCAAAAGCCTCCGCTACTTCGATTAGTTCATCATCGCTCAGTTTCAGCACATTAGCCCAAGCGATGGACTCGCGGATTAGCTCGGCATCATAGAATGGTTTGCGCAGATTCACATCGAGCACTCGAAGGATGCCGTGTGCTTTCGCGACGCTGAGTAATTTGCGAATCGTTGTTCGCGATATTTCGCTGCGTTGACCGAGAGTGCCGAAATGAATCGCGTCCACATTCGCGATGCGTGCTTCGAGTTCATTAGTCCATGATATGTAATCCCATGCCGACCCTGCATGGATTTCAAAAGTTGGTTTGCCAGCTGAATCCAAAAGCACATCAACGCTGCCAGTTGGTGCGTCCTTAATACGTTGCATTAGTGAGATTTCAATTCCGAAACTCTGAAGAATCTTTAGCGCGTCATTTCCACTGTCATCATCACCCACCGCGCTCACAATGGAGACATCACCGCCAAGAATCGCGGCATGGCAGGAAAAGTTTGCAGCTGCGCCGCCAAAACGAGCACCATCGGGTAATAAATCCCATAGGACTTCGCCGATAGATAGTATGCGCGGCTTAATCATGAGATGCTTGGATCATATTGTCGTTAATTTTGACTAAGCTAATTGCGTCAAATCCAAATGAAAGTAATTCGTATCAAATGCGCAGGAGTGAAGCGGTAGCTAAATTACAATTTTTCTAACAGAGAAGCATGAAAGCCGTCGAAGCCGGTTTCGGAGGGGAGGAGGTTGTGTTGGGAAATAAGGCGGTATTGGTTGGGGCGGTTTTTGAGGAATTTGGCGACTTGATCTTGATTTTCCGAGGGCAGGATGGAGCAGGTGGCGTAGAGAAGTTTTCCGCCGGGCTTGAGCATGCGTGGGTAAGTGGCGAGGAGTTCGGCTTGGATGGAGCGGACGCGATCAAGGGCGGCGGGCTTGAGTCGCCATTTGAGATCGGGCTGGCGTTTCAACGTGCCGAGGCCGGAGCAGGGTGAGTCGATCAACAGTGAATCTGCGATGTTTTCGAAATCGGCGGGTGTGGATTCGGTGATGGGTTTGGGTGAGATCGCCGTGGCGCGGGCGTGTTTGGCGCGGGTTTGGAGGGCGTTGAGTTTTTTGGCATCGACGTCCATGGCGAAGATCCGGGCTTCGTTGTTAGAGAGTGCGCAGAGATGAAGGGCTTTGCCGCCCGCGCCGGAACAGGCATCGATGATGCGTTCGCCGGGTTTGGGATCTAACAGTGGGGAGATAAACTGGGAGGAAGGGTCCTGGATTTCGATGCGACCGTCGAGACGCATGGATTTGGGTAACATTTTTCCGGGAGGCAAGGCGAGTGCATCGGGATGGTTGGGAAGAATGGTGGTTTCGACGTTGTTTTCAGCGAGCCATGCTTGGGCTTTTTCGCGGGTGGTGATCAGGGTGTTGACGCGGAGGAATACCGAGGGTTTTTGATTGAGGGCTTCGAGTTGTGCTTCCCAGAGATCGCCGAGTTCGGTCTGGCCGACTTGGTCGAGCCAATCGGGGATGGATTGGCGGATGGCGCGCGGTTGATCGGCGAGGAGGGGTTGGTGGGCGAGAATTTCGTCGGCGGGTCGGCCGTTGTAGCTATGCCACTCAGGAAGCTCGTAGCCCATGAGTAACCATTGGGCGGTGAGGAGGGAGTTGGTTTCCTCGGAATCGACGAGGAAGGAAAGGGCGCGCCGCCAGCGAGTGGTCTCGAATAAAGACTCGGCGACGAAAGAGCGATCGCGTTTGCCCCATTTCGGGTTTTGTTCGAAAGCAGCGGCAAGTTCGTGATCAAGGACGCGATGGTGAACCAAAACCGCTTTAGCGATGTCGAGGGTGGAGGCGCAGAGGTGGCGGTGCAGTTTCATGAAATTTTAAATTTTAAACTCTAAACCTCAAGGGGAGGAGTTGTTTTGGGAGAGTTGAGAGAGGGAAGCGGTGTTAAGAAAGAGATATTTTTGAGATTTAAAGTTTAAGGTTTAGAGTTTTCTGCTGAGGATGCGGCGTGCCTAAGGTTCATTTAAAATATCAGACGTTTCATCCTTCGATCTGGCCGAAGATGGTGGGGGAGGTTTCTCGGGATGCAAAGCCTGGAGATTTGGTTGAGGTTTTTGGCAAGCAGGGCACTCGGTTTGGCTGGGGTTTGTGGAATCCAAAGGCGCGGATGCCGCTGCGGATTGTGAGTCACTCGATGGAGGATTTGGACGAAACGTTTTTTGAAAACGCCATCGTGCGTGCTGGGACTCTGCGACATGAGGTTTTGAAACTGGATGCCGAGACGGATTGTTATCGCTGCGTGCATGGCGATGCGGATTTCTTGCCGGGGATGGTCGCTGATAAATTCGGGGATGTGCTTTCGGTCGAAATCACGGCGTTCGCGGCGTGGATGCGTTTGGAAAAATGGCTGCCGCTGATGCATCAAGCATTTGGAACCAAGCGGGTGGTTGTGCAGATCGATAGCGATTTGGCGAAGATCGAGGGCATTCCTAGATCGGGTGGGGTGCAGAGCGATGCGGTGCGATTGGTCAAAGTCGTGGAAAACGACGTGAGGTATGAGATCGATTTTTCGCAAGGTCACAAAACAGGATTTTTCTGTGACCAACGCGACAATCGAAAAAAATTCCGTGGGATCGTGGAGGGGAAAACCGTGTTAGATCTATGTTGTTACTCGGGAGGATTTTCTGTCTCGGCGGCGTTGGGTGGTGCGAGTGAAGTGACTGCGGTGGACCTCGATGAAGCGGCGATCGCGATGGCGAAGCGCAATGCGAATTTAAACAGTGCTAAGGTGAAACTCACCCATGCAGATGCGTTCACATGGGTAAGAACGATGCTGGAAAACGGCCGCAAGTGGGATGTGGTGATGGTGGATCCGCCGAAATTCATGTTCGGGAAAGAGGACGAGATCGGCTACGCGAAGTATCATGATTTGAACAAGCTCGCCTCGCAATTGGTCGAGAAAGACGGGGTGATCGTGACCTGTTCGTGCTCGGGTCAGCTCGGGGTTGAGGCTTTTGAAAACATCGTGACCGGAGTGATTCATCGCCAAGACAAGCGCTTGCAGGTGTTCGACCGTACGGGAGCGGGCGGGGATCACCCGACGCTATCGAATTACCCAGAGTCGCGATATTTGAAGGCGATTTGGGGGAGGATTGTTTAGAAGAGTGAATGGTGAAGAGTGAAATGGGAGACGGAACGATCAACCAAGAACTAAGAACTAGGAACTAGGAACCAGTAACTCATTGTTTGCTTGCGGGGTTGGATTGAAAGGCATTACTTTGCCCGTCCAATCATTTCACACGATGGATTTTCCAATTACAAAAATCAAAGGCGGAGTCGGAGCTGCTAAAGGTTTTCTAACAAGTGCGGTGAGTTGTGGAATCAAAAATCCGGCGAGTGATCGATTGGATCTTGCATTGATTTACTCTGATAAGCCGTGTCGTTCTGCGGGGACGTTTACGACGAACAAAGTCAAAGCCGCGCCAGTCAAAGTGACTCAGAGTCATTTAAAGAAAGGATCGTTACGTGCGATCATAGCGAACTCAGGAAACGCAAATGCGTGCACGGGTTTGCAGGGACTCCATGATGCGACGGCGATGTGCGAAGGTGTAGCAAAGGAGTTAGGTTTGAAGAAAACCGAAATTGGGGTTTGTTCGACTGGTGTGATCGGCTTGCCGATGCCGATGGTGCGAGTGGAGTCGAAGTATGAAAATTTAGTAACTAGGTTGGCGGCGACACAAGGAAATCACGTCGCACGTGCGATCATTACCAGCGACACGCATGAGAAAGAGGTCGCAATCTCATTTGATATGGGTGATCACCGGGTGAGGATTGGCGGCTGTGTCAAAGGGGCGGGAATGATTTCACCGAGCATGGCGACCATGCTCTGCTTCATCACCACGGATGCGAATTTAGCCAAGGAATGCTTGCAGAAAGCCGTCCAGGAATCTGTGGAGGAAAGTTTCAACCGGATCACCATAGATGGCGACATGAGTACGAATGACTCGGTGATCGTCCTGGCGAACGGCGCATCCGGAATGCCTGTGGCGAGAAGAGGCGGGTCTGCCTGTCGTCAGTTTCGTCAGGCACTCGGCTGGGTGATGCTGGAACTAGCGAAAGCGGTCGTCCGGGATGGCGAACGGGTCACGAAATTTGTCACCGTGAACGTCAAAGGCGCACGCACCCACCTCGATGCGAAAAAAGTGGCTGAAGCAGTTTGCAAAAGCGCGCTCGTGAAATCGTCATGGAACGGTGGCGACCCGAACTGGGGTCGGATCATTCATGCGGTCGGTTACTCAAGAGCTAGGATTCGTGAGGAGTTGATCGATATCTTCATCGGCGGGAAAGCGGCGTGCCTCGGTGGGCTACAAGCATCGACTCCGATGGATCAATTGCGCGAAGTGGTTTCACATCCTGAGTTTGATATCGATATCGATCTCAACCAAGGCAGCGCAGGTTACACGATGTATTCGAGTGACCTGTCGCCCGAATACGTCGATTTTAATCGCTCTGAATACGCGTATTGGAAACAGGCGCGGAAGGATGGGCTGGTTTGAAAACTTTAAACTTTAAACTTTAAATCTCAAGGAAGAGAGATGATTTGATCGCTGCAATTAAAGACTGGCTTCCGATAACTGTTAGGAATCGCGTGGCGTTGGGGTTCGCGGGGTTGGCTTTGGTGATGTTTGTGACGTGGAATTTTTTGTCTTATAATAACAGGGATGAAGGTTGGGTTGCTGGAATGGCGGCAATGAAAATTTGGCCGCCAGTGTTTTCTCCCAGTTCTTATGTCGTGGTTGTTGGTTTTTTGGGTTATTATGATGGATTCAAGATAGTGGCGATGATGGTTTCGCTCATACTTAGCGGCTTGACTGTGTTAGTTATTCTTCCTTTTTGGAAAATACTTCACGCCTCAACTTATGTGAGGCTTTGTCTCGCAATCATGAATTTAGCAGGGGCGTGCGCTACTTTACTTTTTGCTTTTGAATCCATTACTTGGTCTGTTAGTTATCTGCCGGGAATGATCTTTGTGTTGATGGCTTTGAGTATGCTTGCTTTATCCGCGTCATTCTTCATTTTCAAAAACGAAATCGGCCTGCGGCATGAGCGGGAGGTGAAGAAGATGATGGGTGGATGATCTCTTGGGTTGTGTTTGATCTCGCGCAAAGTCGCAAAGCCGCAAAGGAGGATTTAAAGAGGGGGATCAGAGTTTTCTTCCTGATATTACTCTGCGTCTTTGCGGCTTTGCGCGAGATGACTTTTCATTAGTTTGTAATTAAACTTCACTAGAAGCAGCCCCTCTTTGTTGACAAATAAACCGTAAAGCTGTATATACGGGTCATGAAGACGACTTTGGAACTGCCCGATGCGATTGTTCGTAAGGCTAAAATACTTGCCGCTGAACAAAAAACGACTCTGCGCGAGTTGGTATTGCAGGGATTGGAGCATGTGCTGGATGGAAATCAGGTAAATGCTCGGGACAGGGCGAAGAAATTGTTCGCGCAAATGGATAAGCTACCTGTGTTTGCTGCGGCTGATCGAATGAACCGTGAAGATACTCATGCGCGCTGATCTTTTTCTGGATACGAATATTCTGCTCTATGCTGCTTCGCGCAGTGAAGCGGAGAAACAAAAGCGAGATATTGCGAGGCAACTTCTCTTGTCCGCTGATGTTGGAATCTCCTCACAGGTGCTTGCCGAATTTTATGTGAATGCGACGTCGAAGTTGAAGCTGCCAGAAAAAGAGGTGATCGGAATACTTGAGGCGATGTCGGACTATCCAACTCTACCAGTCGACGCAGAGTTGTTTTGGGCGGCCCTAGAAATTCGAAAGCGGTATGGCATATCTTATTGGGATAGTGCGATAGTTGCGGCAGCGGTAAAACTTGGATCTTCCACCGTTTATTCTGAAGATCTGAATCATGGACAGGAATATGCTGGAGTGCGGGTGATTAATCCATTTTTGAAATGATGAGAGATACACTGGAAGTAAAGAAAACGATGGGTGGATGATCTCTTGGGTTGTGTTTGATCTCGCGCAAAGTCGCAAAGCCGCAAAGGAGGATTTAAAGAGGGTGATCAGAGTTTCATTCCTGATATTTCTCTGCGTCTTTGCGGCTTTGCGCGAGATGACTTTTCATTAGTTTGTATTAAAACTTCACCAGAAGCAGTGTCTCGGCTGGCTATTTTTTGAATTTCAATTTCCACAAATCAAAGCAGAGTGATGGAATGAACGACACGATAAAAGACTGGCTTCCGGTTACTGCTAGAAATCGCATGGCGTTGGGGATTGCGGGGTTGGCGTTGGTGATGTTCGTGATTTGGAATTTTTTGCCTTTCTACGAAGAGAATTACAAGTCCGGTTTATCGCCGAGTGGACCTACATATCAGGGATTGGTTGCGATGCAGGTTTGGCCTGAAATGGTTGATCCTGATAACTACATAATGGTGTTTAAGTTTCCAGATGTGGATGGATTTTTATCGGTCGCGGCGAGTGTTGCGCTTCTCATGAACGGCTTGATTGTTCTAACACTTGTTCCGTTGTGGAAAATTTTACATGCGTCGATCTATCTCCGTTTGCCCATCGCTTTGGTGAATTTTTTGGGCGGTGCGGTGGTGCTTAAATTTTCCATTGAGAGTCTAATCAAGGAACATAAAGATGCGCCGTTTCAAAATTTGACCCTGTTCTTAATCGCGCTCACGATGCTCACGGTGTTTCTAGCGATGATGATTTTTAAAAACGAACTCGAACTTCGACATGAGCTAGAGGTGAAGAAGATGATGGGTGGGGGGGATTAGGCAGGGACGCGTATCCTTACGCGTCCATATCTCGCAGTTGGTTTATCTTAAAAGATGACGCTGGCATTCAATGTTTTGAAATGTCGCTGCGGGACGCAGCTTGCACGGCCTGCGGCGGGACGCCGCAGCTACTTTAGTATCTCCGTGTCCTCCGTTAGCTCCTTCTCTCCGTTTAGGAATAAGCCGGAAATACCAAGCGACTTTGTATTTAAAGCAGCTTCATCATTGGCGCGGTAGATTCATTATTGGCTGTCGCTGCGGGACGCAGCTTGCACGGCCTGCGGCGGGACGCCGCAGCTACTTTAGTATCTCCGTGTCCTCCGTTAGCTCCTTCTCTCCGTTTAGAAATAAGCCGGAAATACCAAGCGACTTTGTATTTAAAGCGGCTTCATCATTGGCGCGGTAGATTCATTATTGGCTGGCGCTGCGGGACGCAGCTTGCACGGCTGCGGCGGGACGCCGCAGCTACGAAAGCTTCGTCCTGCCGCCGTTCGCTTTGCGCAGGGGCTCGAAAATCGAATCCATGCCGCATTCCTTGATTTCGCAGACGTGGGCCATGAGCTCACCGAGTCGGCCTTTGGGGAAGGTGCGTTGTTTGAACCAGAGCAGGTATTCCTCGGGCAGATCGAAGATGGGGACGCCGTGAGGTGGGTATTTTTCTTTCCCAAACATCCCGAAAGGCATGTGGGTGCGGTGGATTTCCATGAGTAGGTTGCGGAAATCCTCACGGTCGATTTGGGAAATATTCATAAATTTGAATAGAACCACGGATGGACACGGATGAACACAGATAAGAAATGTGTTATCAATGCCTGATCCGTTGTCCTTTAAGTGTTTTTTTGATTTTTGGCCGAATTTTAGAATCTGCGTTCATCTGCGTCCATCTGTGGTTTAATTCTCTTATTTTTGGATCCCTAAAATGTTGAAGTGAAGCTTGCGGGCTGGGATGAGTTGGGTAGGTTTGGCGAGTGAAGGTCAGATTTTTACATACTCGCATAAGGGTGAAAAGCTTAGAAGAGTCGATTTCTTTTTATGAGAAATTGGGATATCGGATGGCTCAGCAGAAAGATTCGCCTCAGGGCAATCGTTTGGCATTTATGCAGCTTGAGGGAAATGATGTTTTTTTGGAGCTGACGTGGTCGGCGGATTACGAGCATCGCTGCCCGGAGGATTTGATGCATACGGCGCTTGGGGTGGATGACATCATTGCGTATTGCGATGGGCTGGAAAAAAGCGGGATTGAAATTTGGCCGAGCAAATGGCGGGAAAAATTTTCAAGTGGTGAACGGAAGATGGCGTTCGTTACGGATCCGGATGGGTATGAGGTTGAGATTTTGGAAAACTAAGATGAAAGGTGCTTTTATATATTCGTCAGTCCTATGGATGATTGCGACGCTTGGTTTCGTGCCGATGGCAGCCCATGCGTTTCCTTTGAATGAAAAGAAGGCTCCTGAAACTCAGGAAGATCTGATGCTGATTCAACAAACTCTGCTCGCCTCTATACCAAAGGCGAAAGCGGCGACGGTTTCCATCGATCTCGGAAATGGCTTCGGTAGCGGAGTGATTGTTTCCAAAGAAGGTTTGGTGATGACTGCGGCGCACGTTTCGGGCGGGGTCGGGAAAAAAGTCACGATCATCATGCCGGATGGTACCAGACATAAGGCAAACACGTTGGGTTTGATGGCGGAAACGGATGCCGCCTTGGTACAGATCACGGACACGGGTGAGTATCCGTTCGTGGAATTGAATCGCACGGGAAATATCAAATTGGGCGACTGGGTTTTCTCGCTAGGCCACTCAGGTGGGTTCAATAAAGAGCGTGGTGCGGTCGCTCGTTTGGCGCGTCTAGTGAGAGTGGCAAACACCACCTACCAGACAGACGGAACACTGATCGGTGGCGATTCTGGCGGACCTTTGTTTGATCTAGATGGTAAGCTCATCGGGATTCATTCACGCGTCGGCCCGCAGCTTCCAGTCAACATGCATGTGCCAGTCCAAGTTTTTATCGATAACTGGGAACCGATGATGAAATCCGAGTTCATGGGCGAAGGTCCATTTGCTCAGAAACCTATCAAAGGAAACGGCATGCTCGGAGTGGCGACGAAGCCGGTTGAAGCTGGTTTGGAAATCACCAAGGTCGGCAAAAAAACTGCGGCTGAAAAAGCCGAGCTCAAAGTAGGCGATGTGATCCGTAAGATGGATGGCAAGGAAGTAAAAACACGCGAAGAACTCCAAACCATTATCAAAGACAAGTCTGCGGGAGAAGAGTTGGAACTGGAAATTTTAAGAGATGGAAAAGAACGGAAAATCACTGCGGAACTTGCTGAGCGTTAAGTGGATTATCCTGTTCACAGGAATCGCTGGTTCACATCTGCTTTTTGCTCAGCAGTCACTCGAAACCTTGTATCGTCTAACAGGTGATGCGGTGACAGGTGTGTTCGAGCCGCAGCGTGAAGTCATCCAGAATTGCAGCGCGGTGATCTACAACAAGCGGGATGAAATTGCTTACGGTGTGGTTATTTCCAAAGACGGTTACATCTTAACTAAGGCGAGCGAAATTCAGATAGAGGAAAAGAGCGAGGAAGAGGCTAAAGATAAGGCTGAACCAGAGGGCGAAAAAAAGAGCGAGGATAAGGCTAAGCCAGACAGCAAAGAAAAGAGTGAGCCTGGTAAAGAATTCAAGCTCCCTATCCCAGAGGGTTTGCCGCCAGGGACTAAAATAGAGGACGCAGGTGCCATCGTGTTAGCGGTGCGGGTGGATAAACAGGAGTTCGATGAGGTGAAAATAGTCCATATCGATAAGAAATGGGACGTCGCACTGATCAAGGTGGATGCGCAGGATTTAACGCCCGCTGAATTCGCTCCCGATAGCAAGTTGGAGCAGGGGACTTGGGTGGTGGTCAATGGTGCAACCAGCCGTACCAAGCGACGCGTGCTTGCTGGAATCATCAGCGCACAAGCTCGTGAGATTCCTAAGGATGGAGTGGTCGGCCTCGGTCTTGTTTTGGAAAAGGCCAAAGATAAACTTCAGGTCAAAGATGTGAGCAAAGGTGGCGGTGCGGATTTGGCGGGAGTCAAAGTGAATGACATCATCGTGAATCTTGAGCAAAAAAAAGTCGCCGAACTCAAGGATATCGCTGAAATTTTAGCAGGTAAAAAACCAGGCGATGAAGTGAAGCTCACGGTGAAACGCGCTGGCAAAGATGTGGAACTGACGGTTAAGTTAGCTATCCTTGCTGGATCGGAAAAACCGATGGATCGCAACGACCAGATGAGCGGTGATTTTTCCGAGCGCAGGAGCGATTTTCCTCGCGTCATTCAGCACGATATTCTTGCGAACAGTAACACCATGGGTGGGCCGGTTTTGAATATGAAAGGTCAGGTCGTTGGCATGAATATCGCCCGTGCGAACCGATGCGAAACCTATGCCATTCCCGTTGAGGAATTGCAGGTAATTGCCAAGGAAATGTTAGAACATTCATTCAAGTAAATCACATGTCTACCCAAAGATTAATTCATACATCGGTAATCATTGGCGCTATGTGCCTGCATGGATTCGCTTATGGCGAAAAGAATTTCAAAGTGCCTACAAACGCGATGGAGATTTTAGGCAAATACTGCACCGACTGCCACGAGTACGGCACTGAGAAAGGCGATATCCGTCTCGATAATTTGGAAGAACTCACGCTGGATGCACGCTTGAATTTAATGAACCGCGCACTGGAGCAGGTTTATCTAAAACAGATGCCGCCGAAAAAAAAGGATCAACCCAGCGAAGAAGAGCGTAAAGCATTAGGCGGTTGGATCTGGGATGAATTACACGCTCACAACGCCTCCAAGCTCGAAGATAAACTGCGTTATCCATCCTACGGAAACTACGTCGATCACGATAAACTCTTCAGCGGGAAAATCAAAGAATCGGCGTTCACACCCGCTCGGCGTTGGTTGATCAGCCCGATGATTTTTGACGAAAGAGTGCGCGATGTTTTCATGCTCGAAGGCAAAGAACGCAACATGCAACTCACTGGTGTCACGAATCCTTTCGTGCTGCCGGATGCATCCGGTGTGCGCGATTACGATATCGGCCAGCTCGATGGCGGAAGCTTGTTGGTGATGCTGACCAATGTGGAATGGATCTCTGAAAAACAGATCCGTCCCGCTCGTGTGAAGGCCGGTGAAATCAAAGCCGATGAATTTTCTGATCCCAAAGATCGCTGGTCTCCAAGTCGTACCCCAGCTGAATTTGAGACCGTTATCGTCAATAAATCCACTCCCAGTGATGATCAAATGCGTGCCGCTATTACGCAGCAATTTGGGCTCGTGCTGCGTCGTCCTCCAACAGAGGTAGAGATGGCAAAATATCTGTTACTCACCCAAGATGCGATCAAAGCCGCTGGCAATAGCGAAGGCTTGCGGCAGATGCTTAAAACGGTTTTGTTAGAATCCGAATTTCTCTATCGCCTCGAGTTTGGTGCGGGTGTGCCGGATAAACATGGCCGGAAAATGCTTTCACCACGCGAGGCAGCGTATGCGATTTCTTACGCGATGGGGGATAAGGGTCCCGATGCAAAGTTGCTTGAAGCTGCTTCGCAGGATAAACTCAAAACTCCAGAGGATTTCAAACGCGAAGTTACTCGCTTGCTAGACGATAAGACTTACTACCACGGCAGCATTGATCCCAGCGGGAACACCAGCAAAGTCGTTTCTTATGCCGTAACCCATCCGCGCATCATACGGTTTTTCCGAGAATTTTTCGGTTACCCAAATGCGCCGAAAGTTTTCAAAGACGCCGAACGCAGCCAACGCGTCTATCAAAATGCTGACCGCGGTACGCTCGGCACGGGCGGTTTCCTCGTCGATGAAGCGGATAAGGTAGTTGCTTGGTGTGTGGAGAAAGATCAAAAAGTTTTCGAGAACTTGCTCACTACTGATCAGTATTTTGTTTTCGACGCTGGCGATAGTAAGGCAGCCGCGGTGACCATCGAAAAATGGCGTGGAGTTTGGGAGAAATTAAAAGATTCTGAATGGAAGACCGATCCAGAAAAAGTTGTGCTCGCGAACGAGGAGTTTCTCAAAACGGCACTGCAAATTGTGCCGGGTAGCGAAGGGAAACCATTGCGACACGCGAATACCCTCAAGCGTTGCATGTTACATTTCGAAGCTACGTTCGGTAAAGGAGTCACGCCTTTCGTGAATTTTCCATGGCAACACGGCAATACCTACTGGCACTCCCCGATTTACAATTTACCAGCACCTTCTGGCAAAGACGGAAAATACAACGAGCCACCGTTTGATTATCAGGTCGTGCAACCCTTTAAAATCGAGCATCGAAAGGGTATTCTCAGCCATCCAGCATGGTTGGTCGCGCATTCACTCAATACCGAGACCGATCCCGTGCGTCGCGGTCGTTGGATACGTGAAAAATTGTTAGCCGGCCGAGTCCCAGATGTCCCGATCACTGTCGATGCTGTCGTCCCAGAAGATCATCACAAAACCCTACGCACTCGTCTCGATGCAATCACGCTGAAACAAGAATGCTGGAAATGCCACGAATACATGAACCCGCTGGGTTTGCCTTTCGAGATGTATGATGATTTTGGTCGTTTCCGCACGGATGAAGTCCTTATCCATCCTGAAAATGTCATCGGCAAAGACGATCGCGGAAATACATACAAAAGTCTACCTATCGATCCGCGTGGAGCACTCGACAGCACCGGCAACCCTGCGCTTGATGGCGATGTTAAGGATGCCCTTGATATGATCGATCGCTTGGCAAAATCCAGCCGCGTTCGCCAATCCATCATTCGGCATGCTTTCCGCTTCTATATGGGACGCAACGAAATGCTTTCTGACTCCCAGACCTTGATAGACGCCGATAAAGCCTACGTATCCAGTGGAGGTAGCTTCAAAGCGGTCATTGTTTCCCTGCTGACATCAGATTCTTTCATTTACAGAAAATAATTGTCTCTATAGATCATTCAATCATCAAAGCCCCGACAAAAAACACCCATTATGAATAAAAGACGCGAATTTATCAGAAACGCATTCCTAGCGATGGGTGGTCTATCCATGCCCGGGATGATGCCACGGCTTTCCGCAGCTTCAGGTGGTTCTGTTCTAACAGGCGCACCGCCGATGCGCTTCATCTTCATGCATCGCGGAAACGGGCTTTTCCCGAAAGTCATGGTTCCGCCGTCCTTCTCTGCTGAACATAAAGCCATGGAGGATAAAAAACTCCCCTACGAGGTGGATCTCGATTCCCATACGCTTCCCGAATGGATGGCTCCGCTTGAGGCACACAAGAAAAATTTAACCATTCTCCAAGGCCTCTCAGGAAAAATGTGCACGGTCGGCCATCACTCGTGGTGCTCTTCTTTGGGAGTTTACAAAGCAAACGAACGCAACAGCTCGATCAAATGGGCGACTGTTGATTTCGAACTGGCGAAACTTTTCCCATCACCACTCGAGCACATCGAGCTCGCCTGTTTCCCGACCGGTGGCGGTAATGCACGCGGCGGTCTCAATGGAATCGCCAAAGGCTTCTCGGCACGTGGTCCTCAACAACCCAACTACGCCTTCGGCGGCCCGGGCATCGCAGTTGATGAAATTTTTAAATCGGTTTCCACCGATAAGAACGATCAGATCCGCTATCAGCTTGAGCGTAAAGTGTTAGAATTCGCCGCTGGTAACCAAACGGAACTTGCACGTCACATCAACGGAATCGAGAGGCAGAAGGTCACTAACTACGCAAATTCCATCGAAGACATCCGCGAGCGCAACCGCAAGATCGACCTGATGACGGACATCGTTCGCCAACACGTTCCGAAATTGGAAAGCAAGTATCTCAATAACGAGATGGATACGTTTACTCGCCAAGTCGGCCACACCGAAGTGTTGTTGTCCTCGTTGATTTCAGGGCTCACCAACGTGGTTGCTTTCACGGTTGATGAACTCGGTCACGACTACACCGGCATCACCGGGATCGAAAAAGAAAAAGTCAACATGCACGACATCGGTCACGGCAAGCCTGTCAAAGACGTCTCCGCGGAAGAAGTTCGCAGACGCACCGAAGTCCATCACATGGATCTTGTGAACCGCATCGTCACCCGCCTCAAAAGCGTACCAGAAGGCAAGGGCACCATGTTTGATAACACCATGATCTGCTATTTCCCATCATCCGGTGAAACTCATCACGCCCATGGCTTCGAATTCCCATTCCTGATCATGGCTGGCGACAACACCAAGATGAACCTCGGTCGCCGTTACATCCGTCTGCCCTACTGGGGCACGGAAGGTCACAAGACCCTCGGAAATTTCTACACCTCCATCCTCAATTCCTACGGAAACCCGATCAAACACTACGGCGATCTCGATCCTGGCCTCAAAGGCATCCAAACCGGCCCGATCAAACAACTGCTAGTCTAGTCCCTAATATGGACCGCGCGACTCCAGCATGCCCCGACAAAGTCAGTGGTCGCGCCCCGACATGTCCCGGCAAATGGACCGCGCGAGTCCACTCGCGCTTTGACAAAGTCGGTGGTCGCGCCCCACATGTCCCGGTCTAAAGGACCGCGTGAGTCCACTCGCGCCCCGACATAGCCGGCAAATGGACCGCGCGAGTCCACTCGCGCCCATACATTTCCCAGTTAATGAACCGCGCGAGTCCATCGGGAGACAGCCGTCCCATGGCGTTTCATCGCTTGAAGTTTCGGCCTGCTCTTGCAACCGGTCCGATGGTTCCACCCGTGATGAATTCGGCTTGGGTCAGCGTCTGACGTAAGTCCGGTTTCTTCTGACTGACGTTTGCTGCCCAGCGCACAATTCGCCTCACCAAGGGACGGGTTTCCCAAAGGATATGCGCCACCGTTGGATAGGACCACTCGAAGGCCGGACTGGGATCGGCACAAATGAGCGATACATCTTGCGGCACGCGCAGGCCCCGGCTTGTGCAGAATTGAAGTGCGGCGACATAAAACGGTGCCTCGTCGGCAATCAGCGCAGTCGGCGGGGTGATACGAAAAAGTAACTCAAGACGTTTGTGCAAAGCCTTGGGGTTCTCTTCCCAATCCGGCAGGTTGTATGGTCCGGGCGTGATCCCTTGGGCTTCCAGTTCGTCAAGGAAAGCCCGCACCACGACCCCTGGTTTCGGCAAACGCGTCGCACGCCGTGTCAACATCACAATGCGCTGGTGTCCCAGCTCGGCCAATGCCCGCGTGGCGGCAACAGTCGCCGGAATTTTGTCCGGACCTGCCGCCGCGATCGGTAACCCGCGGCGTCGACCAAAAAGGGCGAAGGCGGGCAAGGGTTGCGCGGCAAACCATGTCAGCACCTCTCGGGAAGCAGAGCACACGATCCACGCATCCGCCTCGGTTTTTTCCACCATGCGCCGAATGCGCGAAACATTCATATCAAGCTCAATTAGGGTTTTCGGGGCGAAGAAAGCGACATGTCCCGCCTCCATCAACATGTATTGCAATTCAACCGTGTACCCTTCCGTCACCGGTACGGGTTCATAATCGAGGATCGCGATCCGCATCGGTCGTGCTTTTTTAGGGTCAGGGCTGGCAATCAGGCGCTTGCGCCCCAGTCCCTGACTCACTAGCACCCCCTCATGCTCAAGCAGTCGCAGCGCCGCCTCCACGGCATTGCGCGAGGCCCCCAACTCTTTAGCTAAACGAAACTGCCCCGGCATCATTCCAGTCCAACGCCCACGCATCAATTCCTCGCGCAGATGGTTGGCGATCTGTTCGGCGGTGTTCAATCGGTCCCAAGCTTGCATGGGAAAAACCTACATAAAAAAAAGGTAAGCAGAAAAGAAAAAAATTCTCGCTCGGTAGAGAAATGATCTGCTACCCATCCCTGTGTCAGCGCAAATGTTTCGCGTAACTCCCCCCCCGGGAACATCTAACAAAAACATATCCCCCCCGAAAATGATGAAAATACATTCCTTGAGAATTAAGGCAATTCCATGCCTAACAGTTAGTGCCTTGTTGTCGATTTTCTCCCAGATTTTTGCTGCCGATGGCACCTGGGATACCGACTCGGCAGGCAATTGGACCGACATCACAAAATGGTTTGGCGATACGGCTTACGCTTCCGGTACTGATGCCACCGCTACTTTTGGTAATATTATCACAGCGGATCGAACCATCACTCTCGATGCTCTCATCACCATCGGCAACATCACTGCTTCAGACACGACCCATAACTACACGATCTCCGGAGCGAATACTCTGACCCTCGACCGTACGGCGGGTGTGCCCACCATTGATGTAGTAACCGCACGCACACTCACCATAGGCAGCCAGCTTGCGGGTAACGATGGCCTGAAAAAAACCGGAGCTGGCACGCTGGTCTTCACGTCGACGAGTAATAACACGTTCTCCGGTGGCATTGAAATCAACGCTGGCACGATCTTGTATAGTTCCATCACCCATGCGAATGCCTGGGGTGATGCTGCCAACGTCATCACATTTACTGGTAATGCCAGCCTGCACAATGCCGACCTCGCTTATACTCTGGCTCGTAGCATCGCCGTGAACAACAGTGTCACAGCGACGCTTTCAGGCGCGTTCGGAGAAAGCACGAACATCACGGGTGCGGTGACCGGTGCGGGTGATGTAAATATTAATTCTATTTCAAATGGCTATGCTGTGACGATGAGTCATACGGCAAATACCCTCTCAGGATCCATCTGGCTTGCGAGCGGCACCTCATCGAACGCGACCCTGACAGTGAATAGTTTGGCCGACGGAGCCGACTCCAGCAAGCGACTGAAGATGGGTAACGGTGCTGCCCTTGCTGATTTTACCTTGCAGGGCAGCCCGGCAGCGCCGCTCATATGGACCAACCGAGCGGTTGAACTCGCTGGCACCACGGGTGCTATCTCGATTCGCAACAACTCCAGCCAAACACTTACGATCAGCCGCGACTTGCTGTTCACCACCGTCAGTAGTGGCAATAAGACACTCACTCTCGGCGGCAGCAACGGTACGTTTTCTGACCCAAGTCATTTCGCCGGTAGGATTACTAACAACGGTATATCCACGACGGCAATCACCAAGACGGACTCTGGCGCCTGGAGTCTTTCCGATAATAATTCATACACCGGTGCGACTACGGTCGCCGGTGGCGTTTTGATAGCCTCCAGCCTAGCCAATGGCGGCAGCAACAGCAGCCTCGGTGCTTCTTCCAATGTGGCAGGTAACCTCATTCTAAACGGCGGCACACTGCGCTACACTGGAGAGGTCGTGAGTATAGATCGACTCTTCTCATTGCAGGGAAGCAGTACCATCTCGGCCTCCGGTATCGGTGCGGTCAACTTCACCAACACCGGTTCCATGGGCTTCAACGGCGGCACGGCTGCGAAGATCCTCACTCTTGCCGGTACCAACACGGGCGACAACACGATTGCCGCCATGATTGGGGATAATGTTGGAGCTACATCCATCGGCAAGCAAGGCCCAAGCGTGTGGGTGCTCTCCGGCGCCAACTCTTATACGGGCTCAACGACGATTTACGCAGGTGTTCTGGGTGTCTCCACCCTCGCCAACGGTGGCAGCAACAGCAGCTTGGGTAAATCCTCCAACGCAGCAGCCAACTTGGTTTTCGGAGCGCCGACCTCAACGCTGCGCTACACGGGATCATCCGATGTCATTACCGACCGCAGCTTCACGATGAGCAGCGGGGTAGGTGGCGGAGCCACGATCGAATCCTCAGGGATCGGCAGCCTCTCATTCAATAACACCGTAGCCCTGGCCTACGGCACGACAGCTCAAACCCGCATCCTCACCCTCGGAGGCACGAACACCGGAGCCAACACCTTCGGCAAGGTGATCGCCAACAACGGATCCGGAGCTACCTCCGTCACCAAGAACGGAGTAGGAACTTGGGTTCTGAATCAGACGAACACCTACACCGGTGCGA
>Ga0315909_10000155_pt1 | contig 90742 bp, 105 predicted proteins | sample LakEriMetagenome_11_FD_203527 | JGI IMG/M metagenome (GOLD analysis project Ga0315909, IMG submission 203527) | Freshwater fungal communities from buoy surface, Lake Erie, Ohio, United States - Buoy 2 MA125 | ecosystem: Environmental > Aquatic > Freshwater > Lake | place: USA: Lake Erie, Ohio...
TTACTATTCGTGTGTCACCTGAAGACAATAACTATGACCCTTCGAGTTTAGGTGTTCAATCAGGATTGATCAACGCTGACGCACCTACTTTTAATGTTGAACATCATTTACATTTGACCACAGGCGACTTGACTGAAACCAGTATCTTTCTAGGCACTGATGATCACAATGTTCGCACAACAGTTAATGGCGATATACAAATAACCACTCCTAACACAAGCAACAATGTTTGGAATTTTGATGTTGCTGGAGATTTAAATCTACCAGATAACGGTGGTATAGTGTTTGACCGCAACAACACAACAATCCGTGTGGGCATGGGATTCCACATTGCCAGCGGTGAAGGCATCAGTCTTGACGCTATTGATCAAACTGCTATACTAACTCTAAGTGGTGCTGGTAATGGTCCAGTAAATCAAACTTATAACAAAACTAACGATACGCTTTATACAGGTAATAACAACAGTAGTGTCACTGTAGAAAACTTAGGCGGCACTTGGTATGTACTCATAGATGGTGACAGCAAATACACCAGCAATGATCTCATCGGGTGGGCTCTAAGTACTGGACCTGGACCTGTGCCAGTTGGAGTATTATCAAATGGCTATAAAAGTTGGGGATTTTCTCCAACTGGTAATTTAACATTCCCAGATGCCACAGTTCAAAGCACAGCTTATACTGGCACCGCCGCAACTGCTACTGCATCCAGCACAGCTGAAAGTGTTGGATATATTGGCATGCCACAGAACAGTAAGAGTGCTAACTACGGTCTAGTAATAGGGGACATGGGCAAACACATTTATGTAACTGCTACTAGTACTGTTACAGTTCCATCATACACATCAGTGGACTTTCCAATAGGAACTACCATTGCTGTAGTTGCTGGTACAGGTGCTACCGTAAGTATTGCTATTACAACAGATACTATGAATCTAGCAGGTCCAGGTACAACAGGAACTAGAACATTGGCACCATTTGGTATGGCAACATTAGTCAAGGTAGCTCAGAGTACTTGGTTTATCAGCGGCGTGGGGCTAACATAATGACTGGTATACTGATGTTTCATATAGCCACTGCTGTTCAAGCCGCAGGTGGAGGAGGTGGTGGTGGTAACCTAGGCAGCATTACAGTGGCATCTGCGCCATGGCCAAATGGCGGTGCGCCTAGTGGAACCACTTATGGTGCAAACGGTTTGGCTGCCGATTATTATTTTCCAGTATTTGGCACAGTGACCGGTGGCACAGGTCAATTGGTTCACTATACTGGTGTTGAGTTCGGGCCGCAGGATGCAGGGTGGCTAATACTGGTAAACGGTTCATACAGTGGATTCACTGTTTCAGGTGGTGCCATAAACGGTATTACAAGCGGTCCTGGACTCTCCCAATCCTTTACCATAGGCGGTGTTACTGCAACTATTAGTGGTAATGATGGTAGTGGTAATTTTAGTGGGAGGTATAGTTTCTTCGGTGATCCGTTTGGGTTAGACACTAAACTTGGCCAAACTATAGATGTAACGTGGAACCCATAAGCACCAAGATCCGTTTGGCTTTGCTACAAAGAATGGTCAAACTTTGTCGTTTTCAATAACCTTAGCTTAACCCTAAATTATATACAATTAAACTAGCACATAATGAATTCAGCTAAATATAGAATAAAGAGAGACTACTATGCAGAGTAAAGAAACAACTGGCGTTCACATTGAAGGACACATTAAGATTCATAACCCAGAAACAGGTGAAGTGTTTATCAATAAGCGCAATGCTATCCACTACGAAAACATCAGTATAGCCCTAGCACAAAGTTTAGCTAACAGCGGCCAGGGTTTTATCTATGAAATGGCCTTTGGTAACGGCGGAACTGCTGTTGACCCAACAGGTATTGTTACTTACTTAACTCCTAATTCAACAGGATCTAATGCTAGTCTTTACAACGAAACGTATAAAAAAGTAGTCGATGACCGTAGCAGCAATAACGTAGATCCAACTCGTAATTTTATTGAAACTCGTCACGTAACTGGTACAAACTATACAGATGTATTTGTAACTTGCTTGTTAGACTACGGCGAGCCTAGCGGCCAACAAGCGTTTGACAATTCAAATAACAACAATAGTTTGTATATTTTTGATGAACTAGGTTTAAAATCTTATAGCTCATTAGGAAACAGCTTATTGCTAACTCACGTTATATTCCACCCTGTACAAAAATCTTTGAATCGTTTAATTCAAATTGACTATACAGTTAGAATACAGAGTTTAACCGGCCTAGCAGGAGTTTAATCGATGCCTTATCAAGTTAAATTTACCGAAACAACAAATCCTGCTAAACCTAGTCTAACCGTTGCTGACCAAAGTATTAATCAGGAAACTAGTTTACAATTTCCAGGCAAGAATTATGCAGGGTATGCTCCTATTATTGCAGAAAACTTTTTGCATTTACTAGAAAATTTTGCTAAAAATTCAGCTCCTTCAAATCCAGTACAAGGACAGTTATGGTATGACAACAGTGCTGGAGAAAATATTCTCAAAGTATATGACGGTACAGGATGGACACCATCGGGAGCAGTTAAAAAATCAGCCACGGAGCCTAGTGTTATTAATAGTACAAGAGGAGATCTGTGGGTAGACACGGAAAATCAACAAGTATATGTTTATTCTGGATCTAATTGGTTATTAGTTGGTCCGCAATTTAGTGCTGGACTTAAAACAGGACCAGATGTTGAAACTATTACTGATACAGTTAACGTTGACCATAATGTTGTTAGTTTTTTTGCTAATAATTCTAGAATAGCAATTATAAGCAAAGAATCGTTTACACCTAAAACTACTATTCCAGGGTTTTCAAGTATTGGCCAAGGTGTTAATTTATCAACAGTTGACTCGACTAGTACAAATGCTCCAACAAAATTTTGGGGAACTGCCAGTGTAGCAGATTCATTAAACTATAACGGTAGTGTTGTTCAGGCTAACAATTTTCTCCGCGGCGACAAAGAAAGTACAACTACTTTTCCATTAAACGTTAGTAATAACGGTGGTATTAGTGTTGGAAGTAATAGAAGTTTTAATATATCAACAGATGCTAATTCAGCAATCCTTTCTTCTCTAGTCAGTGGAAATTATATTGAGTTTAAATTAAACAATGCTGGAGCATCAATTACCGCAGTACATATTGATCCAAATGGTTATGTTGGTGTAGGCCCTGGCAATACTAACCCACAAGAAGCATTAGATGTTGCTGGTAACATTGTTACAGACGGCGACTTAATCGTTCAAGGCACAACAGATGCAACTGTATTAGGACAAGGGTCTATACAAACTAACGGTGGATTAAGTGTTACTAAACAATCGCAATTTGGTGGTGACGTTAGTATTAATGGTGGGATACATTTTGTTAATTTAGACTTAAATGGTGATCCAACAGCAGGAACTGTAATCCAACCAAGTTCCGATGATGCAACGGATTTATATGACCTTGGAACAAGCACTCGTAGATTTCGAAATATCTATGCCCAGTCATTTGTTGGTTCATTTAATGGTGCATTTACAGGAAGTTTATCAGGAAATATCAGCGGTTCAGCAGCCAAGTTAGCAAGCCCAACAAGGTTTCGTATTAGAGGAGATTTATCTAGTATAGAAGACATTACGTTTGATGGTCAATTACCTCAAGCAGGTAGTCCTTCGGGATATCAGATTTTTCAAACTACGGTAACTAATGATCTGATTGCATCAAAGACTGTAACAACTGATAGTTTCTTAACAGACACAATGCTTGTTTATAGAGATGGAACAGGTGGCGGACTAAAACAAGTTTCAAAACAAAAATTTATTTCAAATATTCCAACAGTGCCCGTTGGTGCCATTATGCCGTTTGCAGGATCAACTGTGCCAGCAGGATATTTGTTTTGCGATGGATCAGAAGTAAAAATTGGTGATTTTTCTGATTTGTTTGCTGTTATTGGATACGCTTACAAGACGCCTTCACAGTTAATTGGTAAAGCTACATTTGCTCTTCCAGATTTAAGAGGACGTTTTGCATTGGGCCGTGATAACATGGATAATGCTAGAACAGTTCCAGCTGCAGACGATCCAACAATTCAAATACCAGCAGGTGGTGGTAGTGCCAATCGAGTTACTGACATAGTTGCTGACACACTTGGTGCTGGAACAAACGGCGGCGAATATAAAACTTTAGAAGTTAGAAATATTCCAGATCATAAGCACAATCTTAATAGTGGTTTTGCACAATACTATGCTGCTGGTTTACCAGGTGCCGGTGCAGATGCTGCCGCAGATCCAGGTTTAGGAAATGCTTCTGGAACAGGTTCAGGTTTAAGAAACAGCGGTAACATGATTAGTGCTACAACCGGACAACCATTCAACGCTATGAATCCGTATGCAACTATTAACTACATAATTTTCACTGGTGTACTATAATGAGCTATATTATTAATAAAACTGACGGATCTGTTCTAACTGAAGTTGTTGACGGAACAATTGATCAAACAACAACAGATATAACACTAATAGGAAAAAATTCAACAAGTTACGGCGAATTGTTTAATGAAAATTTTGTCAAAATATTAGAAAATTTTTCAAATAGTACACAACCAAATAATCCTTTACAAGGACAGTTATGGTACGACACTACAGAAGGCCGTTTAAAAGTTTATGACGGATCGGGATTTAAAGTAAGTGGCGGAACAATAGTAAGCCCAACTGCTCCTAGCAGTATTGGCGCTGGCGATATATGGATTGATAGTTTTACACAACGATTATATTTTAATGACGGCTCAGCAAATTTATTAGCAGGACCAGCGTATACAGCACAACAAGGAATATCAGGTTGGAGTGTTGTTGATGTAGTTGATACAAATAATATTAATCACACAACATTATTTTTATATTGTGGACAAGTATTACTTGGAATCTTTAGTAATTCTGTTAATGATTTTACACCATTAGACGATATTCCGGGATATGGTACTATTATTAATACAGTAGAAACTTTAAATGAAGAAACCGGACAAACAGTAATAACCAATGTCGACTCAGGAATATCACTTCCAATCAAAGTTGGATTTAACGTTGCTAATATACCAGGATTTAAATTCAATGCACCAGCCAGTCAAGCCGATACTCTAGTAGCAGAAGACGGAACATTTAAAGATGCACAGAGTTTCCTACAAGTTGATCCAGCTGATGGATACACTATATCTAATGGGACCATTAGAGTATTAAACTCTTCTCCATTAATACTAGGCACAAATCAAAATACTGAATTTAAGTATGATAACAATGTTTTTCAAATTAATTCAAATGTTCCTAATCAGAATTTTTCACTACAAAGTCTTTCTACTAGTTTAAAATCAAGCATTTTTGTTAACGCACAAAGCGAATATGTGGGAATTTATACATCAGCACCAACAGCTACTTTAGATGTTAACGGTAATACAAGAATTCGAGGAAATTTAACAGTCGAAGGCGCAACAACTACTATTAATACCACAAATATTCAGATTGAAGACTTGTTAATAGAAATAGGTAAAGTAGACACTCCAACAGATATTACTGCCAACGGCGGCGGCATTAGTCTAGCTGGCGCAACTACTAAAACTTTTGCTTGGGGTTCTACAGAAACTGCATGGAATTCTAGTGAAAACATCAATCTTGTTAGCGGAAAAACATATAAAATTAACAATTTTGCAGTATTGAGCCAAACAGAGTTAGGAAATACTGTTACAAGTGCTCCAGGGTTAAACAGTATCGGAACATTGAACCAACTGCAAGTCGATAATCTAAACATTAATAGCGATACAATTAGTTTTATTAACAATGCTGTTGCTGACGGAAGTGTAGTATTGACTCCAAAAGGTGCAGGAACAGTCAGTGTTAGTAGTAAGCGTATTTCAAACTTAGCAACGCCAACAGACAACACAGATGCTACTAATAAACTCTATGTTGACACAAAAGTTAGATCAGCACCATTAGGATTTAGTGTTAATATTGGCGGATTAACTGAAGCTCAATTAGCGGGAACAATTTTATCTAAGATTTTCCTGCCCGAAGATTATGAAAATGACACTATTTTAAGAGTTTATTGTTTAGATAATGGAGTTTCTAAAGAATATAAAAAGAACGGACCAACGTGGATCTATCAAGCAGACATTGTGTAACTAGTGAAAACAGCATAAATACACATAATAAGGAATAACGGAAAATGCCATATACCATTAACAAATATAACGGACAAGTAGTAGCAACAGTCGCAGATGGCACTATTGATAGTACCACTGATCTTAAGATCATCGGTAAGAATTATGCTGGCTACGGCGAAGTTCAAAATGAAAACTTTTTGTTTTTATTAGAAAATTTTGCTAATACTACCCAACCACCAAAACCACTACCAGGACAGCTATGGTTTGATACCGGAAATAGCAAATTAAAATTTTATGATGGTGCAAAATTTCGTACAACTGGTGGTGCAGAATTAGGAACTAGTGCTCCAACAGGCTTGACCCAAGGCGATTTTTGGTGGGATTCAATTAACAAACAATTATACACTTGGGATGGCGCAACTTATGTCTTAGTCGGTCCTCAAGGAGTTGCTGGTAGCCAAACTACACAGATGCGCTCAAGAAGTGTTAGAGATACATTAAGTGCAACACATGCCATTATTGAATCTATTGTTGATGGTGATACTATTTTTGTCGTAAGCGCAGACTCGGAATTTACCCTAGACCCTACTACAAGTTCAATTAATGGATTCACAAAAATACAGCAAGGTATCACACTTGCTTATACAAATGACAATGCACGTCCTGGACAAACAGTTAATGGTAATCACAGATTCTGGGGAACAGCAACTGATTCAGATAGATTAGGCGGCTCTCTTGCTAGTGATTTTGTTAAAAAAGGATCAGCTGTTTTTAATAGTTTAGTTTCATTTAGTGATGCAGGATTTACAGTAGGAGACACACCACGATTACGTGTGTATAACGTTACTTCAGGTGTAACAACAATTCCAGTTATTGAAAACCAATTAAACGACACGATTACATTTAAAACAACAGTTGGCGCTGCTACAAAAACTCCACTGACATTAGTTGGATCTGATGTATTACCTGGTGTGGATAATCAGTCAGATTTGGGTTCTGGATCTTTAAGATTTAAAACAGTTAATGCTGTAACTTTTGCAGGAACATCCACACGCTCGGATGCTTTGTATGTTGCTGCTGATGACTATAGAACAGCAAGTGCCAGCGCAACTTCTGGAACAATTGCTGTACGTACAGGATCAACAGAAGTTATTAACGGAGTAAGTATTACTCCAGGTGCTTTAAAAGCAACATGGTTTGTTGGAACAGCAACCGCAGCTAACTACGCTGACTTAGCAGAAAAATATCTTGCTGATGCAGAATACGAAATTGGTACCGTATTAATGGTTGGTGGAGAAAAAGAAGTTACAGCTTGTCAAGTTGGATTCCGTGCAGTTGGTCCAGTGTCTGAAAAACCTGCTTACTTAATGAATTTTGAATTAGAAGGTGGAACGCCAATTGCGCTTAAAGGACGAGTACCAGTTAAAGTTACTGGTTCTGTAATTAAAGGCCAGCGTCTAGTTGCAGGCCCAAATGGAACAGCACAAGCCGCTATGGGAAATAATGCTGATGTGTTTGCTATTGCATTGTCAACAAATGACGATGTTGGTGTCAAACTGGTAGAATGTGTTATACTTTAATGTATAAATAATCTGAGAATTTAAAAAGGATAACAAATGCCCGGCCAAAATACATTAATTATAGCAAACGATTATAACGTAATACAATCTAAAATTGCCTTGGTTTTAGGATCAGGGTCTGGCACAAAGGGGTATGGACAATCGTTGGTTAGTAATCAAGTAGGACAATATTCTAAAATTACAGTAGCTCAGTGGACTGCTTTAAGAACAGACATTGCCCGTGCAAGACAACACCAAACCGGTGTATTATTGGGAACACGAGCTCCTGAAGATCCAGGATATGTTGCTGGATCGGATATTCCAATACCGACAACTGCTCGTCAAGTTAGGGACACATGGCGAGCAGCATACTTGGCACTTGCAAATGATGCTGATGCTAATCATTTAGTTTCTCCTCCACCGCTTGGACAATACGGTGTATCGGACTTAATTGCACCACAAATTAGAAATACTGCATGGAACGGGACAATTGTGCAATCTGTGTCTATTACATGGAATACTGCCGACGAAGCTAGATACTTTTTTAACAGTGGCGGCCAGTTCCAGTTCAAGGCTGAACGATCAGGCGGATCTGCTGGGCTAAAAAACGCTACATGGACTAATATGTTGTCGAGTATGGGTGTAATCTCTATGAATCATACTCAAACAACTTGTACTGGCACTGGCGAAACTAGCAGTCTTGGATTTTATGATTTAACAACGACTAACGGCGTAATATTCCAAAAATTTGCACCAGCAGGTGCGTATGCTCCAAACAAATATTATATCTATGCAAGGGTAAACAGTACCAGTGATAGACGTATTTTGTACTTTGACATTCATTTTGGTGACGATTCAGGAAAACCTCCAACCCTTCCAGATCCAGGATTTGGTATCGACGAAAACCCAGACGGAACACTAATAAGTACAGTGGAAGTTTTACGATCCATTGATAACGTATCAATTCCTGCTCCTAGTGCTATTTCAACTGGCATAAATTAATTTCCCATCGGCCTATTGACAAGATAATTAAAGTAGTGTAATATAGTACACTACGGAGTTATCTATGGATGAAAAGTTAGAAAAAGCCTTTGGTGTAGCCAATTATATGGCTACCTTATCTAATCAAAGACGAATAATTTTAGAAGAATTTAAACAACAGTTAGTCTACTATGAAAATGGTGGAACATTTCAAATTGATACTGTTTTAATTAATTTTACTAAGACTGTATTAGATCTCGAATATACACACGATGTTCCTTTTGTTGATGCAAATGGTTTTCCTGTAGTCATATCAGATGTACAGAAATTCTTTGATGAAATTTTATTAAAATACATGACAGCATTAAACGAATACTCTGTTAAATTTGCTGACATTAAATCTAAAAGAAAATTAGTCGACATGGTTGAGTTATGACGGTTGGCGCATTAATTTTTGCTCACAATAATGCTGGTGTTGATTATACTAAATTAGCTGTATTTGCAGCACACCGAATAGTAAAATTTTTAAAAATACCAGTAAGCATAGTCACAGACAATACAGCATGGCTAGAAAAAAATTATCCCGATCACCCGTTTGACAAAGTAATTAATATTGTACTCGAACCGTCAACGCATAAATTGTTTTATGATGGTTCAATTTCTAGTACAAAACTGGAATGGAAAAATATAACTAGATACCGAGCGTTCGATGTAAGTCCTTATGATCGAACGCTGGTAATTGACAGTGATTACATTATAAATTCTGACATACTTAAAATTGCCTTAGAGAGGGATACTCCGTTTCAAATTTATCGACGTAGCTTTAGTCTTACTAGCTGGAAAGACACAACTCCTTACGAGCGTATTAATCAATACAGCATACCTTTTTATTGGGCTACAGTTTTTGTATTTGATAAAGATCCAGTTGTTGAAGCGTTTTTTAATTTAGTAACATACATTAAAAAGAATTGGATGTACTATAGAATTTTATATAGTATTGATGCTGAAACTTTTAGAAATGATTTTGCTTTTAGTATTGCTATTCATATTATGAATGGAAAAATTAACGGCGATTTTGCTATTGAATTGCCCGGGACTATGAATTATATAGAAGATAGAGATATACTAATTGATATAAAAGAATCTTCTATGAAATTTTTAATTCAGAAAAAGGATCACTTAGGCGAGTACATACCTGCTAAAACAACAAGTATGGATGTCCATGTTATGAATAAAGTTAGTCTTACTAGAGTAATTAACGGGAACAAAAATGTCTAAAGGTTTTTTAATTTTTGCAGAGAATTCAGACACTTGTAATTATGTCGAGCAAGCCTATGCATTGGCATTGAGTATTAAAGCTAGTCAATCTAAAACTACAAATGTTTCTATCATGACTAATAATACAGTTTCTGAAGAACAGCGACTAGTTTTTGATCAAATAATTGAAATTCCTTGGATAACTGAAACACCAGTTTCAAAATATAAAGCAGAACATAGATGGAAATTATATTATGTAACCCCGTATGACGAAACTATAGTTCTTGATGCCGACATGTTAATGCTCGATGACATCAGTGATTGGTGGGATTATTGTAGTCGTTATGATATTAAATTTTGTTCTCGTATCAAAAATTACAAACTTGAAACAATAACACAGGATACTGTACACCGCAGGGCGTTTATCGATAACGGATTAACAAACCCTTATTTTGCATTACATTACTTTAAAAAGTCTGACCAAGCAACTGAATTTTATAAAACACTCGAGTTTGTATGTAACAACTGGGAATGGGCATATACACAATTTGCCCCAGTAAGTTATCAAAACTGGTTAAGTATGGACTTAGCATCTGCTATAGCAATTGAAATAATTGGAGCATATGATAGTGTAATTGATGTATGTAGCCCTTTAGAATTTGTTCACATGAAATCAGCAATTCAAGGTTGGCCACTTATTGTTGATAGTTGGCAAGACACTGTTCCTTTTGTATTGACTTCAAAAGGAGACTTAGTTGTAGGCAATATAAAACAACCTAAGTTGTTCCATTATGTTGAAAAGAGTTTTATGTCTAAAAAAATTCTAAAAAAACTAAAAGAGTTAACTAATGAATAACTATTACGTTTATTTTGACAAAAAAACAGGAAGGATTGTTTCAATAGGTTCCGAACCTGAACCAAGATTTGAACATGCTATTAAAACTTCTCTTGAAGAAGTTGAGGGATTCTTAACACGCCGATTGAACACTAGGGATTATCTTGTTGGTTATAAACGAGATCAGACAGGAGTCTCAAACCTTGCTATCGTTCCAGCAACTGATCAAGGGTATGCTTTTAAAAATAATGTGTTTGAGTGGATAACAGAAACTGACGATAATGTTGAATGTACAGTAACTTGGAATGGCTCAACAAAAAGTTGGGATTTTAAAGTAGACAACAATATTAAAGATTATTATGATGTTGTAGTTGCCCCAAAGTTAGTATTTTTTGTAACTTTAGAAAATGATTTTGATTTTTTAATTAGAACAATTTTTATTAATTTAGCAGATTTAATAACTTCAGACGTGATGTCATTTCCGTTTGAGAGTAATATTGAAAATAAAATAGATAAAATTTCTATAAGCTCTAAATTAATTTTTAAATCTTACGGATTAAGGATTATACATGATTAAAATAATGGAACAAGACATTATATTTCTCAGCTACGATGAACCAAACGCTGAAAAAAATTACGCTGATTTATTAACTAAAGTGCCTTGGGCTAAACGTGTACACGGAGTCAAAGGCAGTGATGCCGCACACAAAGCCTGCGCCGCACTAAGCGAGACAGAATACTTTGTTACTGTAGATGCAGATAACATTATAGATCCAAAGTTTCTTGAAGTAGAAATAGATATAGATGCACTAGGACTTACGCCCGACCATGTGTTTAGTTGGTGTGGTAAAGTGCATGTCAACGGCCTTATGTATGGCAATGGTGGTTTAAAACTATGGACACGCAAATTTGTAAACAATATGCGTACACACGAAAATTCAGATCCTAATGACGCCAAGGGATTGGTCGAATTTTGTTTTGACGACAAGTACTATCAGTTTAACGAAAACTACAGTGAGAGTTTTACTAACGCTACACCATTCCAAGCATGGCGAGCAGGATTCCGTGAAGGTGTAAAAATGTCATTGGATCAAGGTACTAAAATTGGTGATCTTAGAAAAGTATGGTGGCAAAATTATCATCGTTTATTAATTTGGTCTAGTGTTGGCGCAGATGTTGAAAATGGAATTTATAGTATATTAGGGGCAAGAGAAGGCGCCGCATTAACTAATTGTACAGATTGGAACTATGCAAATGTTCGTGATTTTGAATGGTTGACTAATTATTGGAATGAACATTACGAAACAGCATCGGACGAAGAAAAAACTAACCAGATTAATTTTTATGGCAACGAACTTAGAGAAAAATGTAAAATTGAAATTGCAAATCTAGATGCTGCTGGTAGTCGATTTTTTAAAACTGTGTACAGTAACACACCAAGGGTAATTCGTTCTCGTGTTTGATATTATTTTTATTAGTTATAACGAGCCAACTGCAGCCGAAAATTTAGCTCGTCTAAAAGAACGTTTTCCTTTAACAAAACACGTTAACGGAGTTACAGGTATACATCAAGCTCATATTACAGCTGCTAAAAGAAGTTTTAGTCCTATGTTTTGGGTAGTGGATGCAGATGCCATTGTACTAGATACATTTAATTTTAATTACGAAGTAACAAAAGAAGAATACGACATTGTACATGTTTGGCGCAGTCGTAATCCTATAAATGGATTAGAATATGGCTATGGTGGCGTCAAACTATTGCCAAAAAAATTAACCATTGATATGGATGTTAGTAGTACTGATATGACCATGAACATTAGTACTAGATTTAAAGCAATGGAAGAAGTTAGCAACATTACAGCATTTAATACAGATCCGTTTAGTACATGGCGTAGTGCTTTTAGAGAATGCTGTAAATTAGCAGTAAACGGAAACGACGAAGCATTATCTAGACTAAGTGTATGGTGTACGTTGAACGAGTCTGTTCCTTACGGATTTTATGCCTATTTAGGCGCACTCGCTGGCAAATCGTACGGAGAAAAAAATGCCTCTAATAAAGAGGCATTAGATAATATAAATGATTTTAGTTGGCTAGAAGTTCGTTGGCTAGCGGAAAAATCTCAGATATCACTTTAGCACAAGCGATAGCAACTTCTTGGTGTTCTTTTTGAGTACCATTGGCACTACGCAATTCAATAAAGTGAATCCAGCTACGTAGTGTACCATTCATATATAAACGACTTTCAATAAGCCCTTCTGGCAGTACTGCACGAGCTTGTTCTTTAGCTATGCCATTAGCAATAGCCCATTCGTATTCTCGTTTAGCTGCATAAATGACTCGTTGTTGAGCTCTGTACCATTCATTTTGTAACAATTGATCATCGACTTCGACGCTGTTCTGTCTATTTTTTGGATCTTGGAGTCTTGCTTCTCTTGTGACAAAATTAAGGTCTTTAGTAGGGTCTGCATATCGTTGACTAAATTCCTGAAAGCTAAAAGATCTATGCCTGAGGATTTGTCTGGCAATATCTCGGGTCGTTGTGATTTCAATACAGGCGGAGACCATTTCAAGTGGTGACCAGTGTTGATGTTTGACCAAATATCTAATAAGTTTGTCTGACGTCTCTGTGTTAAGTTGGTTGCTTGGATTGGAGACACGGGCGCAATACGCAATGAGTTCTTGTGCATCTGCAATGCCCATGTCTCTAAATTCGCCTGTTGGTTGACTGTATGATAATAGTTTAACATTCATTTATAATTTTCTTTTCTTTAAAAATCGTTGTGTAGTTTTTTCTATATCTTTTCGAATTTTTTCAGTATCTAATCGAAAGTCAACATTATCAATACGACTTTCGTAAGTTTTGTAAAGTTCCGAAATTGATCTTTCAAAGGCACTCCAGCCTTTTGCGTGATCATCTTTTGTTATTTTTACTTCCCAAATCTTACCGTCTTTAAATGTGATAATAACAGCATGGAGATACCGTAAAGGTAACACATTTAGTTTTACCTCTCCAAATACTTCTGGCCAACATTCGACGACATCTTTGGGAAGTTTTCTTCCCTGTTCACTCACTTCGGTTTTTTGGTTGGAACCAACTCCTCAGCTTTTCTGCGGAATTCGGCAGCTTGTTTTGCCAACTTGTCTGCCTGACTACGATAGTGTTTTGCTTCAGCTTCTGCGTTAACAAACGAAGTAGACTCGGCAGTTTCATTTACACTTTGCGAAGTGGTTTTACTTACATCAGCATTCTCAACAGGCATATTCTTAACTGATGCAACTTCTTTAGCGACATCATGGCTTTCAGGCTGAATATGCAAATCATCTACTGCAATACCACGTTGTTCGGCAATTAGTTGATTGAGTTCGGACAACATAACTGACGATCCAATAACCGGAGTCATCTCAACTTGTGCTGTGCTCACTTTTACTAAACGGCCATTGGCATGTAAAAACGGTAACATGCGGCTTCCGTCTGGAAATTGTGTTCGATCTAACGCTTCTGCGAACTCATACGATTGCTGAGCTGCTGGGCTTTCAACTAAATTGATGATAGCGTTATGATATTCATCGGGTAAATTTTCAGTTGGTACAACTAGGCAACTATAAGCGTCACCTGGTAGAGTCCTAAAAGCTACGAGTACTTTTTTACCTGTATCTTTAATTCTACCTACATGTTTTAAGTTTTGCATAATTATGCTCCTGTTGCACCGGCTTTTTGCGATTCTGCTTGTTTAGATACAGCATCTAAAAATGTGCTTAATTTATTATATGTTTGCCCTACAGCAACCATTTCGTTTGGTTTAAATGCGCCTCGTGAGCTAGCAATATCGATAATAACTTTCATTGCGTTAAGATCGTTAATTGTTAGTTCGTTCGCATCTGCTTTTGGTGCGTCTGGTGCTTGCACCGCCTCTTGTTGTTGTTCGACTTGGTCAGTCATGGTATCTCCTTATAAAGTACAAATATAATTATCTCGTTTGAATCAGAGGACAGGCAATCGTGAAGAAACTGAGTTCTTTTTCTGATTCGAATCCTATTCGTGTCGTATATACAATGGTGTTAGTATTATCAAGATCTAACCCTTGTCCAATGTAATACCGACTGTTTAAATGTTGCTTAATCCAACTGTCTAAATTTTTCAATAAACTTGGGTTATATCGATCAATAGTGGTATATTTAAAATGTGGTGCAGCAAACTCAACCCGTCTTAGATCGAAATAATTTAGCGGGTTTGGTTTGCCATTTTTTAAAGCCATTATGCAGTCTCTGTTAGTGCTTCGTAATAAGCATATTCTCCAAACGGCGGAACAACTTTGTCGTTGCCGTGGATAATGAATACAGTGTCACAATATAACTCATCACCCCATGAACCGTACGGGTAACCGTCTGTGAACATGATAAACTTTTTAGGTTGAATATCATTTTCTTTCATGTATTCCCAGTTAACATCAAAGTCGGTGCCACCACCACCCATTGGCTCGTATTCCATAAACGAATCCATAGTATAGCCATCAAAGTCGGCTTCGTTATATACAGATGTATCAAAGCACCAAATTTTAATACGGAAGTCTTTGTACTCGTCCATAATACCTTTGATCTCGCTCATGAAGTCTTTAGCTTGTTCGTCACCGATGGAACCAGACATGTCGATACTAATGCAAATGTCAATAGTATCCTCAAATTGTGTACCTGGAAGAATTGCGTTCATGTGCCAGCCTTTACGATTAGGCCGCATAAAACTGTAGTCGTTCTTAATAGTACTTTGAATTTGTTGACGTAAAATTTCACGCCAATTCATCTTAGGCTCTGTAAGTTCTTTAATCATTCGCTGAATGCTTGCGGGCACATTTCCCGCACCCGCAGCCTGTGCGGCTTGCATTACTGCTTCACGCATTTCATCGCGAATTTCTTTTAGTTGTTCTTTAGTGTATTTAGGTTGCCCGTCCTTGCCACCACCGTCTGAATCCAAGTGTTCGTCCAACATTTGCCCAAGTGCGGCCAATTGTTCTTCGTCATACTTTTCGTAAATTTCATCGTATACTTGTTCAGCCGACCATCCATAATATTTAGGATCATGGAAGATTTTAATATCGGGCAAATTATAATCGCCAATACGATCTCGAACAATTTGTCCGTTCACAGCATAGTCGCAGGCAATGTTAAACACTTTTGGATCACGGCCTTCTCGACGACTCATGTGATCAAAAACAGCATGAAGAATTTCGTGTGCGATTACGAATTCTACTTGTTTAACAGTTAACGGTGTAAAAAATTCTCTGTTAAAATAGATATTGCGACCATCTGTTGCGGCCGTAGGAAGCCAATCATCTGCTTCTTTGATACCCATGCGTGTAGCAAGGTTGCCAAAAAACGGATGACGCAGTAGTAAGCCTACTCGTGCTACAATAATTTTATCAATAATTGGATCGGCGTGTGCCATTTCTGCTCCTAAAATTTCAGTATGTATGTATTATAACAGGACCCGAAGGTCCTGTCAACTTATTGCTTCTCAGTAGCTGCTGCAATATACTTACCAAATTTTGAATGGAAGTCGTCGAAACATGCAATTTCGTCTGGATCCAACGGCAACTTGTAAGTGCTTAGGGCAAGTTTAGTGCCCATAATAACAAGTTCGGTTTCAAAATTATCCATCATAAATTGGAAGAAGTTATTAACTTGACCGTTCCAATTCTTGACATTTTTATCACAAGCATCTTTGAGCTCGTAGCACAGAGATACAACCAAAGAATATTGTGCAGAAATTTCTTTAGATTCCATCTTCTTAACTTTACCGCTCAAAATATCGCTAGGGTTAGGCATCTTGCTGGCATGTTTACGATGTGCCATAAACTTAACAGCAAGACCTTCGCCAACAGCACCCGAAGTTAGGTCAGTAAGAGTAGACTCATCGCAGTCATCGTCAATAAGCAATTCGCTAACAAATGACCATGAACGAGGAGTAGCAAACGCACGGCTTGCGGATTTAGGATCGAAGTCATACAAGTCCTTTTTAGAGAAAGTTAGGAAACCAACTACATCTTTATGGATGCGATTTTCTACAGCCCAGTCTTGCCAGTCATCCCAATCGATAGCCATTTCCAAGTGAACAAAACGGTTAGCCAACGGAGCAGGCATACGATAAGTAACGCCTTTGTCGCTTTCACGGTTACCAGCCGCAACCATTACAACGTTGTCTGGCAGTTTGTAAGTGCCAACACGGCGATTCAAAATAAGTTGATAAGCTGCCGCCTGTACGCTAGGAGCAGCACTATTCATTTCATCCATGAACAATACAATAGTTTTGTATTGGCTAGCTAGTGCTTCATCGGGCAATTCGCTAGGAGGAGCCCAAACCATTTTGCTAGTGTTTGAGTCAAAGTATGGAATACCTTTAATATCAGTAGGTTCCCAAAGTGAAAGACGAACGTCAATAACATGAGCTTCTAGCTCGTCACCGAGTTGTTTGATAATATCTGACTTACCAATTCCGGGAGGACCCCAGAGGAAAATTGGACGTTTATTTTTAAATGCTTTACGCAATGAACGTTTCGCTCCATTAGGTCCAACGGTGCGGCTAAGAATTTCTGCCATTTTATTTCCTTTAAAAAGTGTGTTACAAGTGATAATCTGTTGCGCTATGTATGTATTATAGCACCACTTAGGAAATGTGTCAACTAGGAATTTAGCTGTCTAGATCTTTTTGGCGTTCATTCATGGCTTTAATAAGCCCAAATTTACGTATATCGTCCGAAAACAAATATAGTTCAAATGATTTTTTTTCGGAAAAAACTGTAATACTTTGGTTTGTAAGGTAATATGGACAGTCAATATACCTTTCCAAAAATATAATAGTTTGGGGACTTAGTTCGATTGGTTCAGTAAATGGAATTTCGTATTCTTTAAGTTCCAATTCCGAAACCAAAAATTCATAACCTTTATCACTTAGACGAAAGGCGTTATCTTTTCCAACACGGTTTGATTGCCACCATGTTCTTGAATACATATCAACATTTGTTTCGTCAATGGTTTTGCCCCATTGTTGTAAAAATATTTTTGTTAATAAGTTTCGTGAAATCATTTCACGATGGTGCCTTGTGTTAATTTAACAACTTGGAAATCTTCAGTACCAAATGTTAAGTTTAATTTTTTAGCAAGATTGTGTGCGTGACCAGGATTACTAAACGATACTTTTTTGTACTTAGGACCTGGATAAGATGTTAAGCTATTAAAACTCTTCAAATTGAAAGGCTCAGCTTTATAAAAGACAGCCCAGATGGCTTCAGCTTCTAAAACTTGTTCAGCTTTGTAAGTTTTTTTGTTAGTGTATTCTAACAGTATTTTTGGTTTAGGTCGACTCATGATGCGTAATTCCAATTAATTAACTACGCATATATTTATCTCTTATTTCTTGTCTTCGAACCCACCACCGTCCATACTTAGACTAATAACTTCAGTATCTTGACTGCGTTTAAGCTCGTTAAACATAGATTCGTAGTTAGTATTAAGTTTATCCATACATTCTGCTAATGCAAGAGCCAATAAGCGAGATTGTTGTATAGATAACTTAATTTCTTTGGCCTGACTAGATTCTGCGCTTCTTACTTGTTGTATAAATTGTGTAAACGGCGTTAAATTAATTTGATTTTGCATTTGCAAGTACCTGTTTCATTTCAAACTCTGTTTTAAACGGACCTTTGTACGGGTAGCGTTCAATGGTAATAAGTTTAGGACAGTGACTTTTAACCCATCCTTTATCAAATTTAATAATGTAGTAACCGGCACAATACAAACTCTTGCTGGCATTTGACTTTGTAAATAGAGGAAGTTTACGTTGAACATCATACATTGGATTAAAAGGTTTACATGATGTTGGATAACCGTGGCATTCACTTGGTTCGGTAGATGTAACTTTTACTTTTTCACTTTTTAGAAAAAATTCTTTACCAAATTCTTTCATCAAATCATCTTTTTTATTAAACATCACTTCTCCGTTAGTACTTGACAGTACGAACTTATTATTTTCTTTTTTATGTAACGTGGCAATTTTATTGCCATCTTTTTCTACAATCCAAAATTTGCCATCTACAATTGGCTTTGCGTGTATCTCTGTCATTTTTTAAACCATCCTTTAATTGTTTGCCAAAGATTATAATATCTAAAATGATAATCTGTTAGCATAGGTGGCTGGTGCGGGCAACGACCCTGCCTCCAATCACACCCTAACTTAATTTGTTCACCGCATGTATCGCATTTCATTAATCTGCCTCTCCGTCTTTATTGTCAGGTTTAGGATTATCTACACTCCAGGGCCAACTAGTTTTAGGATCAGGCCTGGGTTTTAATGTTACATTCTCTTCGATAATTGTGCCATCTTCGTCACATAAGCTAATTTGATAAGGGCCGATGATCTCAAGATAGTCATCTTCAACTTGCCAATTGTGGGTGCCATCAAACAGCCAAGCCGCACCGCCCATATCCGGAACATTCTCATCATCGGGGTCACCATCATAGTAGAACTTTTTAATATTCTCTTGTTCTTCTTCAGTTAAGTCATCGCTGAAAGACCAGTCAATAGCACAACTATCTTCAAGTTCAGAACCCCAGCCGCAATCAGTCCGTGCGTGAGCGGTTAGTTCACCTTCGTAAGGCAGATTGCAATCCAACTCTGCATCTACAAATCCTTGTCCCCAACGATAGGTTTCGCTCATGTTAAACCAACTGATAGTACCGTCTTTGTTCTCTCGGAACATTTCGACATGCCATACAATGCTTTTCTTTTCAAGAGGTTTAATTAGATAAACGTTAGACATTTTGTTCTCCTTGATATTTTGCCTGAAATGGTTCAGCATATTGCTGAATGTTATCTGCAATCTTTTTCATATCCCACTGATTGCAGAATTTAAGCATACGAATACCAACCTGTGTAACATCTTTTGAAACACAGTCGACTTCAATAGTTTTGTTAATAAGTGCTCTAATGTCTGCAGGTTGTGCAGTTAAGTCAACTAGTGTAACATTGCGTTGATAGTCTTCTAATACACGGTGCTCTTGTCCGTTGTGATCAACCCATCTCTGCAGCATGAGATTGTTCCACGAAAATCCTTTGCTGTTACGATCTTCGAACGCTTCAGTAAGACCAACTTTGTTTTTAGTACCTTTAACACGTACACCTGGATACGCTGAGAAGACATTATCACTGGTATCACCACGCATACATTTTTCAAACAAGAGCCATTCTGGATTTGGGACGACTTTGTCTTCGCCTGTTTTCTTGTCTTTAACACGTTTACCTTTTGCATCAAAGATTCCTGTATGTGTAATATGATGTTCTTGAACACCGTTATACTGACTTACATTTGGAGCAATTAATTGATAAAAGTCGCTGTCTGTTGATATGATAACATGATTTGCATCTTTATGCGTTTGAATAAAGCCTGCAATCAAATCGTCTGCTTCTAATTGCGGGTGTTGTAATACTGTACAATTAGTTTTTTCTGTAATAAAATTCTTAAATTCGTCAAAGGCTTCCCAGAATAGTTTATCTTCATCTTGTTCACGTTGCGTCATTGCTGCACGAGTTTCTTGCCTATTAGCTTTATAAGGCTTATAAAAGTCTTTGCGCCACGAGCGACCTTCGAGACAGAACACTACATGTTTCCCCTCAAAGTCATTCCATGCTTTTTTAATACTATTAAAAGTAATATGAAAAGCCATGCCCAACTTAATGTCAGCACTGCCTTGAACTACGTGCCTAGCACGAAAGAATGTGTTGGCTGTATCAACCAAAATGTATGTCATTTATAATATTCCATATCTGCAGCAAAAACAAACCGGTATTCATCTGAATCAGTGATTCCGGGCCTATGCCATAGTTTACTAGGATATATGTTCCAAGTCAAGTTGTTTGGTTTCAAAAAGAATGTATCTTGAAAATTTGGAGATCCGTCCATTGCAAATTCGGTGCCTGTAATGTCTGGATTCGATGTAGTAGGTATATGCACGTACCAAATTCCACTTAATGTATCCGTAGTGCCATCGTTATCGCTAATATGATGATTGTGCCACATGTTATCTCTATCTTCTGCATCTTTGACACTAGTCATGAAAACCCAACTCATCATATTTTTAATACGAACTTCGCGTCCTAAAAACATAAAACAGGAGTAGACAAAACTTTGGCGCATTTTAAGCATGACCGGATCTTGCCTAAAAAATAAATTTTCTTTAGTTTGAAACTTTGGACTATTGTGAAAATAGTTTCCCGAGTCGATAATTTCTTTAGACAATGATTTTAGTTGAATTATATCGTCTTGTGTAATCAAAGACGAGAAATTATATTGATCAATGTACTCGTTTTTTTCAAGTATTTTCATTCTACTTCAGCTTTCCCGCCACCAAGTTTAGTTACATTAATATAACCTGAACTTCTATTAGAATCTAAACCTTCTTCAGCTAACATGTTTCGTGCCAAGTCTCTGAACCATCGATCCACAATTTCTTCTTCTGGATCGTTATCAAATCCGTAGCCTGCTTTTTTTAATTCAGTAATAAAATTATCATTCCAATCGAGTTCAAAGAACCCGTTGCGTACATTATCTGGATTTACTTTTGTATCCAAAACTGCAACCCACGACTCGCCTCGAGCAGTGGCACGTTCTTTTGGAGTCAGTTTAGCCTGTATTTCGTCTGCTTTGGCCTTGGCTGTTTCTGATTGTGCTTGTTCTTTTTCTGCAAGTATTTTATCAATACCAAACAGTTTTCTAATAAATTGTTTCATTAAGTTCCCCACTCATTTTTAAACAATGGTACTTGTAGTCTGTCACTATAACGTAATCCGTTTTTCATAGCCAACAATGCTACGTTTTTATTATTCATTGCGTAGACACTTTCAACACCGCCGACTGGCATTAGATAAACATGCCCTTTGAATCCTGCTTTACGATAAGCCGCAATAGCACATTCGGCATCAGCAAAGTCTTGTTCTGTAGCAATAACAAATTTCAAATATGCTGTACCAACTTCTTCGTATTCGCAAACTACTTCTGGCAGAATTGCTTCTTCCCACTTCTCGCCACTACATGGAAGTTTAGCACTTACACTAAATGTAAGTTCTCTGCCTACTACACTATTCCATTTAGCCAAGAAGCCCTTAAACTCCGGAGTAAGACGCTGGGTACCATTTGTTTCAAACGTAATTTCTTTTAAGTCACGCATCTTAGTGTTATTAATTAAATCTGGATAAGCACGTTGCCAACCTAGCAACGGCTCACCACCTGTAATAACTAGATGCTCGTCCTTCCAATGATCTTGCGGAAGAATCTCCATAATACGATCTGCGATTGCTTCACTAGTAAGCATTGGACTCAAATCTTTAAACGCAGGATGCCAACTTGCATAGCTGTCACAACCTGTAGATACTAACGGCAAGTCTTCATATTTTTGAAATGACTCAATGTTTGCATGAGTGTATGCAATATCATCTGCTTCAATACTAATTGTGTCACGTGGCATGCCAAAACCAGCACATTTAAAGTTACAACCGAATGTGCGTAGAAACACAGACGGAACGCCCATGTAGCGTCCTTCACCTTGGATACTGTAAAACAGTTCCGCTATTTTAATTTTACTCATCTTCGTCTCTTTCTAAAAACTGACTTACTTGATGTTCTGCATCTTGAATTGATTCTGCCCATACAGTAAATGTAGCAATGCCTTTACTAGCGTATAAATCAAATGGTACTGTACCTTGCGGTAACCAATTCTCGCCTACTTCGCGTTTAATTTCAAACTTATTTAGGTCTGTAGTTTTCATACGATAGATAAGTTCGTCTGTTAATTGTTTTGCTGTGGTCATACACAATCTCCTTCTTGTGCAATCATCGTCATGCGCCTGCCATTTTCACGATTGATTTTATCTTTTGCTCTAAATTCTTCAACATCTGTTATAGCACTCTTTAGAGTTTCTGCATAGTTAAGAGCTTGTTGTTTATTTAGGTGTACACTTGACTCGGTATCAATATAGCCTTTAGTTAACAATGTCCAAATATGATACCATCGGGTCTTTGACCAAAAGTTAGTTTTACCTGTAGTGTAGACAGTAACAATAATATCGTGTTGGTCTGCTTCGATCCAAATATTATGATTATGATTTTCATCACCACACCCACAAGCAACGCGATAGACTCGACTATCTCCCCAATCGTTTGTTTGCATTATACCTTCTGCTGGAATTTGTGATTTCATTGTATCGAATGCCTTTTAAAAGTTTTAACTTTGCTTCTGCTTTCTGATATGCTATCAACCATCTGATTGTATTCATCTTCGCTCATAGCACTTTTATAAATGGTTAATGCTTGCGTCATCATAATAGCCGCAACTTCCATAGGACTATTTTCCGTACACATGTGATCAGCAAATTCTAAAAAGTTATTGTAAAGACGTTGTAATTTATCATCGTTCATCGTGGCGCAAACTCCTGTTGCATTTTAATATTGTCCATGAATTCTTTCTTAGTACCCATGTCATCTTTAAATGCACCTTTGAGAACAGTTGTTTGTGTTAGACTAGAGTGTGCCATAATGCCACGATTCTCGCAACAACCATGCACTGCTTGGATATAAACTCCTAGGTCTTTTGCACCTGTGGCTTTTTCTATTTCTCTTGCAATATCGTTGCAGAGTTCTTCTTGTAACGTTCCTCTGCGGGCACACCATTGTGCAATACGAGTGTACTTAGATAATCCAATAAGTTTTTGAGCCGCAATAATACCAATGTAAGCAACACCAGTAACGGGCTGATGATGATGACTACACATAGAGCGAAGCTCACTACGTACAACCAACATACCCTCATAGCGGTCTGCCGAGTCGTTTGGAAATGCTGTTGCGTCTGGTGCTGAGTCATATCGTCCTGCCATAATTTCATTAAAGTACATTTTAGCAAGACGTCTTGCTGTACCTTTACTATTAGGATCATTTTCTCTATCAATAAGCAAGCGATCAAGTACTAGTTCAAATGCTTCTGTTGCTTCATCTATTAGTTTTTCTTTATCGCCTTCGTGCAAGAAATCGCTAATATTATCGCCAGCCCAGAACCGTTTACCTTCACGTTTCATTTTAAAGCGAAGATGATCGCCTAAATATGCTTCTTGATATCCACCATCACCCGACATTGCGTCAAGTGCTGTTTCTTTTTTAATATATACGGGCTTGCCCAATGGCTCGTATTTGTCCTCAATAAACTCTCGATCAATGGGAGTGTTCATTGTTGGGTCTGGTTTAAATTTTGTTGTCATTAATTTTCCTATGTTAAGGCAGAGGTATTGCCATATGTTTATTATACAATCTTATTTAGGTTTTTGCAACTCTTTTTGAGCATTTTTTATACGTGCTTGTCTGCAAGCCTCTTTCATCTGAGGTGTAAAATCTGGAATTATTTCACTCCATGTACAATTAATTACAACGACGTCTCCACGTTTTGGTGCAAAGAAAAACATAAAAGCGATTGCAATCAAAAAAGCGATAACTACCATCGCAATTTCTATATTCGTTCGGAGAGTAGAATCTTGCATAAGTCTGCATCCTTTTTGTTTTTAAAAGTAAAGCTCATGTAATCATGTTCTGGTTTTGATTCGTATCTGTCACCAGGCAACCCAAATACTTCTAATACCATAGCGCAAGTTTCGTTCCACCAAAAACCATTCTGGTTATCCCACACCACTGTTATAGTATTATCGTTGTTCACGTTGTTCACGTTCTAACATTTTTAGTTCGTCGTTTAAATATGCTCTATATTCACTTAACACTTCGAATTTACGACTAGCATCGCCGGTTCGTTGTAATTCTGCCATATCTATATCTACTTTAGCAATTTTTTCTTTTAATGCTTCTATAGTTAATTTGTCTTCGGCACTCATTCTTTTCTCCTACTACCAAATCGTAATCCAGTAGCACTACCAAACAGTAATAAAAACGCAGCCCAAGTTTCCCATGTATATGGAATTGCTAACACTGGAAACAATGTATTCAATGACCAAATACCGAGTAACGGCCCAACAACAATTACTACTACTAGTAGTGTAATTCCTAAAACTAATTTAATTAATGATTTTATCATAACCAAAACTCTTCCCAAGGATAAACTAACCAACAATCTTCTTCTGCTTTGTTTACAGTCCAAACATAATAATCTGGATCCTTAACCTGACTTGATTGATTGTGTGTTAGTACTGCAAAGCGAACACTATCTCCCCAAACAGATTCCCATTTAGGATCATCTGGAAAACATCCACTTGGCCAATCGTTTTTGATCCAATTAATAGTCGAACCTTGATCGTTAATGTCGTCGACAATTAAAATCTTTTTACCATTAAATGCATCTTCAGCCATGCCTAAATTGCTAACAGTATCGCCACCGTCACGTAGACTAATATCTAAGCTATTCATCTTAACACCAGTATATTGGCTTAACAAATTCGCAGGTATTAATCCACCTCGACCGATACCTACTATATAATCAGGACGCCAATAATGATTGTGCATTTGTCTAGCAATCTCTAAACATGCACCCTCTACTTGTTGCCAGTCGTAATAAACTTTCTTCATGCAGTTAATCCGTATGCTAATGCTTGTAATTCTTCCTTAGTCATGAAGAAGTTATAAGTTTGACTATCGGCAACTTTGCCGTCTTTCAAACTTTCTTGAATAATGTCAAGACTAAACAGACCTTTAGGATTAATTACTTCGTGTTTTTCTAAACGAATTCTAAATCCTTCGTTTTCTTTAATAGTCATTTCTTTAGCGGTGTGTGCTACTGACTCGTGTAATTCTTTCATCATTCTTCTCCTTTGATTGCTTCGAATGTTCGGTACTTTCCCAATGCTGTAATGTATTCGTCATACAGTTTCTTTAGCTTAGGATGCTTTTTTTCTAGTTTAACATCTCTTTCGGGAATTTGCAAGACTTTTTCGATTGTGTCTAACCGTTCTTCTAAGTCGCGCCCGTTGATAACCATATTACCTTTAACTTCTATAGTCGGCGGGTTAGTTTGGTTAATCCTCATTACTTCACTGTTTGGAGTTACCCATGTAGAGTTAGTACCAGTAGTGTAGTATGGGGTAGTAGTTGTTCCAGTGGATGTTAGGAACTGTCCACTTAACGGTGTGGCTGTAGTAGGCACAGCACCGTATCCTGGGCTAACTGTGATGTTTGTGTTCTTCAAGATAGTTGTCATTATGTGTCCATCTGTTATTAACAAGGAATCCCCATTCTCTTGTTTGCGGCCCTGGCATAAACAAAGTCCAAGCAGTTATCCCAGGAACCAATTCGATACGATGGTAGCTGTAAGCACTACAAATACGGAAGTGACCAGGACCACGCCAATGCTTAGTTTCTCCAACCATTTTGCCATATTCAAAATTAGGTGTATATTCATAGTAGCCGCCTTTTAATATTAGTGTAAAATACGGCCACGGATGATCATGCACATCTCCAGGATCGCCTTTGTGAAACTTGTGTAAGAACACGTTAAACGGAAAACGTTTACGTTCCTTTAAAAACAAATAGTAACGAGTTAACAATGGTTCGTTACACTGACGATCCATAATAACACGTTTGCGGTCATGACGCTCTAACCAATTAAGGCTTAGGTCTTTGATCTTCTGGAGTATCATAATCATCTCTTACTAGTTTATACGTGGTGACAAATTTTTCGTAGGCTATTTTTAGTCCGGGATATTGTTCACACATATTTTTAATTCTATTAAGGTCTGGAAGACAGTTAACAAATTCTTCGTTTAGATTCCAGTTAAATGTACTAACATCCTGTGCTGTAATACCTGCAAACCCTCCAGATCCTGCGCCACCGATAGTATAACTAGTGCCACTACTGCCACCTCCGGTGATAGAAATAGTTCCACTGCTTCCAGATACGCCTGCACCTGTGGTATAGTAGTAACTGGATCCGTTACTTATTGTAATGGTATCATCTAATGTAATAGTATCAACACTATTACTTGATGTTATTGAGTAATCCATTTGCGCTGAAGAAATGTTCATGTAAATCCTTCGATTGTTTATGTACAGTAGGAACAAACTTAGTATAGTTTTCCATATATTGCATAATCTTACTAACTAAAAAAGGTCTGCTTGCTTCGTAGGATTCAAAAGATTCAGTCCATGTGCTTGGATATTTAAAAGTATCATAATACATTTCGCTGTAGCTTAGTCTATCCGGAACCATTGGAATAGCATCGACCACTGCACCTTCGTAGCAACTAATGCCTAGTGTTTCTTGTAAGTTAGCACTAAACACTATTTTTGCTTCGCCTAACAAGTTATGATACTCATTCTTTGTTAGTTGCTGATCCTGGCAAACTATAAATTCGTATTGTGGCAAGTGCGTAGCTAAATCTCGAAAAATCTCAACTTGCTTCTCAGGAGCAATTCGATGCGGGAATAAAATTAGATTACGTTTAGGCATATTCTTGTACATACGCAAGGTGTCTTGCATATATTCCATAGGCCAACCTGTCTTGACAATTTTTCCACTATCATAGCGTTCTTGCCAATCTTCGTGCCACCACGGATTTTCAGTAGTATATCCGTCATTAAGTAATTGCTTCATAAACAAATGCACATGAAATTCTGTAGCAAAATAGTTATGATCAAATGCATGATAAAAACTTTTTTCAGCATTTCTAACCCACGGCTTATTACCAACTAGACGTCCTAAGAAATCCTGAGGATCATAACTGCCAGCATGCCATAAACCGTGTGTAGTTATTGGGATTCCTAATAACTCACTCATGTACTTTAAATTTATGATGCCCGGGTGCCAAGCATCAGTAAAAATAAAGTGATCGCCGGAATGAACGGCTCCGTTACAAAATAACCTGCCCATCTGCTCAACTTGTGCAGACTTGTATATATTGGTGCCACCAAAATTAAGAAAAGCACCAGGAGTAGTGGCTGTAGGAATATCCGTAGGGCCAGAGATAACTTGAACATTGTGTCCTGCCTTTCGTAAAAGAGCAGGTACATGAGTCTTCCATTGACCCGTGTACCTTGTCTCGACTGCTTCTAGATCAACTAAAAATACGGTCATTGATTATAACGTGGCTTGTTGCCTTGGTACGGCTTTCTTTCGCCACTCCATTGTTTCTTTTCACCATTCCACGGCTTACGTGGGCGTGTGCTCTTTTCGTAGTTACGCCATTGCCAACTTTCTCTGTTGTAGAGATGAGCTTCATTAAACTCAATTAATTCCATACGACAAAAGTTATGGAATGATTCCAAGTCGTCAAAAATTTTGACGATGTCGGTACGAGTTTCAAAATAATTGATATCGTTATAGTTTTTAGCCATTGCAGCCTCTTATTAGTATTTGATGAAAGAACCATTTTCTCCGTCTTCGGAGATTTCAATCCAAATCTCTCGACCTGGATACTTATTGGAAATAACGTCAAACAGGTCGTCTGACATCATTTCACAACTCTTGAAGTCAAGGCTTAGAACGGCACCTTGACCATTATACAGCGACTCGAGCCATCGTTTAAACTGGATGAACTCGATGTCCCTATCATTGTGGAGCACACTGATCCACACCCTGAAATGAAAGATGTGGCGATGAGGATAACCCAAAAACGATACGTCATATTCATCTCCTGTAGCCAACGCTGGATCTGTCAGCGCCGCTGGGTATTTATGTATACCTTCTTTGCGAAAAGTAACCCATATCATTTTATTTGGGCGAATGTCTTGTTTAATAATCATGTTGGTGTATCTTGTGTGTACTGATCCCAATGAGTATACTTGTCTTTACTCATCAGGCTCTGTAGGTGATGTGTCCACACACCTGGATTTGTAGCACCCCAAGTTCGGTCATCCAGTTTAAGTGTGGCATTATAGTTGAGTTGATTAATGTAAGGTAGCTTAACACTAATCATAGGAACAAAGCGAGGATATTCGTTATAAGCGGATTCCAATACACCTTCGATGTGTTCAACACCAAAGTCCAATGAAACCCAATAGTCTGCTTTTAAACAGCCAATAATAACTTCATCCCACGCTTTATATTCTTCGTGGCTAATTGATCTGGGATTAAAACTTTGACTAGTGCCAAAGTAGATATGTTTAATACGTTTAGACTCGTCTAGAAACGACTGTGTATCGTTTGCTTTATGCAAAATTTCTTCAAGCGGAGGAGTACCTACTACAAACAATGTATACATACCATAGCAAATAGTATGCTCGACTTCATAACCTGTAAAGTAAACGATGTCTTGTCGTTCTTCAGTGTTTAGTCCCATTTAATATAACCTCTGCTGTAACCGTTCGGACGATCCACACCATCCGCAAACGCCTGTTGCCATTCTATGTTTCTATTATATGCTCTAGTCCAGAAAGAATCAACCTCTAGATAACCGTTTTCAATCATCCATACTGCATCTTTCATACATTGATGAAAATTTGGATTTCTTGGACTTGGTTTAATAGTAGTAACAGCCTTCCAAAGTTGTTGCTGGGCTTCTTCTTTTGATATAGCTTTACCAACAGCATCGACTATTAGTGCGTTATTATTTAGGCCAATGTCTATGCCTAGTTCGTATTTTCCAGATAAGTCAATAATTACATCATAACTATCAGTTGTACCAAATAGCAATATATCTCCCCACAGGTCAATATTACTGGAACCTAGTACATCTACATTTTCGCAATGTTTAAATTTGGTTAGAGTGTGATACGCCACCCACGCTAAGAATCCACTACCAATAATAAGTATTTTATCTTGTCTAGAACAATTAGCAACATCTACAGCGTTGATACCACATGCAACTGGTTCGATAATGTAGCGTGGATGTGCTTCGGGCACTTGCACATACTCGTCTTTTCGTACATTATATATATCTGCGTATGCAGGTTCACCGCGGGTGGCAACAAAATCTCCAAAATTTACATTGGTGATATTAGCACCAATACCAATTACTTCACCTAGTCCTTCGTGTCCTTGCATATGAAGTGGTAAAGGACCAAAGTTGCCTTGCATCATATCAATATCACTACGGCAGACACCAGTCATAACCGCACGTACACAGATTTCGTCTTCGTTTAAAGGAGGAACATCATAGATTACTTCTTCAAAGAATCCTTGTCCAGTTGTTTGTAAACAGCGTGTCATAGATTTTCTATTCTCTCATGTATCCAAAAGTCTTGTTGTAATTGTTCTTGCCAAAAATCGTTGTTAGCTATATTTGCAATAGCATCGACAATCATATTATGATATGCTTCTTCTGGACACCAACCTAGTTCAAATCGTTCTACACTATTGTCCTGCATAATAAACTCAATAGAACTATCTTCTTCATCCATACTACGCCAATTAGCTGCACATTTCCATTTATCACCAAAGTTAATAACACACACATCGTCTACATCATATGTGCCATTAGGATTTACAGTACCGTATTCTGTGCTTTCAATGTCTTTGAGTTCCCAACATGCCATAGCAGTTTGACCACTAATGGTTTCATTCTTCCAGTTAGGGTTCATAGCTACGTATAAACTTAGTAAGTGCGGCATTAAGTCGCGACTAACACCACCAAACGCTAGTTTTTTAGTTGTAAACCAACTACCGGGACTAGGAATACAGTTCTTTCTAATCCAACGTATCTTTACAGTCTTAGCTTTGTTTGCTAATTTGGCTAGTTCACTTATATTGTTACGCCACATATTGTTTTTAACCATTATGAAACGTGTATTAGTAAATGTGTGAGCTAGTGTAGCCCAGTTTTCCGATTTAGCCACACCTGGTTTTTCAACAAATACTATTTTACTTACAGGTGCAAGTTTAGCAGCCAATTGAAAATGTGTAAAATTTGGTGTACAAATGTGTACAGTATCGAATGGAGCATAAAGAAGCATAGCAGAATCGATACTGGGCAACATTGCTCTTTTTGTAATATCTTGATCCACGGTAATAACTTCGTGCCCAAGTTTTTCTAGAACAGTTTTGTATAACTGTCCGATACCCATACCGACTATAAGGCTACGCTTGCTCATTTTTCTTTTCTTCGTAGGATTTAAATAAACGGGTTACTGCTTCCATTTGTTCTTGGAATATCTCCGGGCTACCTTCGGCTGCACGTTGCATATCCCAATCACTTGGGTAATGACGCAAACAACTTCTTGCACGGTCTTTAATTGCTTTTGGAACTCGAGGAGTAGACAAAATCTCGACTAAAAACTTTTGAGTCTGTACTACTGCTCGATATCTTTCATCAGGTAATGTCATTATGTAATTGTGCTTCCAAGTCATCTAGTTTACCAATCGCAGATTCATCAAAATCTACGTCATCTTCTAATTGTACACTATCTTCTTCTACTTCGTCAAATAGAGTGGAAAACATAGTACTAGCGTTAACGGTTTTCTTACCAGTTGCACCACGTGTACCAGGTATTGCCATCCAAAATTTGCTGTACATTTCGATAATATCTTCTGCTTCTTGACGATTTGGTGTACTAAAGATAGCTTCAACTACATCTTTAAAATATGTACGGTTAAAACGTTCGTCTACTAACATCGCTGGACATAGTCCAGCGTCATACTGACGATTAGCTTCTTGTACACTATTCAAATGTAACCAAACATTATGTCCCATCATAATAGCATAGGTGAAACTGTCCCAACTAGTCTTACCAACCTTGCCAATTTTATTTTGATCATTAGGTCCGTAGATACAAATATCTTTAACTTCAACACCGTCCATTAATGGACTAGTGGTAAAGGTACTAAAGTGTCCGTCTTGTACTACTACATCTTGGAAGAGTCTTGTATCTTTACTGTATTTTTTGTCATCAAGAGACGGCAACATTCGGTAGAGCCATTTTTCTCTGTCGGTAATTTCTGTTTGGACGTAGATTTGTCCATTTGCTGTTGCAAGGAAGGGCGAGGCGCAGTCAAAAGATATGGTAAAGTTTTCATTATGATGTTTCCTTATTGCACGTTGAAGATCTGTGAGCAAGAGTGCCCATTCTAACTTACTAGTACCCAAGAAGTGCATCCAGTCCTGCTGTCCTTTTTCTAAAAGACCATCGAACTTCAATGCTACTAATCTTTTTAACACAAGGTGGACGTCACACATATTCTGTCCACCCATTGCCCAACCATTAAATGGTTTTTCATATTTGTTTGGATCGCAAAAGTCTTTCATTTGATGATACCAATCTTCTGCTTGCTGATGGTTTTCACCTTGCAACACATTTAAAAACTTACAAGCACCTGTTCGATGTTTAATAAAGTATTCGTTGTTATACTTGGTTGCACTAACAGCCTGCTCATAACTACCAATGCCACTGTTTTTAGCACCAACTGGACTACGACCAACCCATGCTGGAATATCCAGCACCATGCCGTAATCCATTAATGCATCCATCCAAGTTAATACTTGTTCACGTTTCTTTTGTGCCGCATCTAGTTTTGCTTGATACAGTTTAACATGATCTATTTTAGTATATTTGGGATTACCATTTTTATCAGTCTTAGGGTTTCCAGTAGGATCAATTTGTGGAACTAATTCAACACCTCGAGCAACAGCTTCTGCCATTCGCTGTGCTACCTCTGGACCTGTAGGGTCATTCCATTCACCTTCCCACACACCTTTACCAATCTGGAATCCACCTGAGTCACCCAATACCCAACTGGTACTACGATCTCTGTTGCGAAACATATCCTCGCTAGGATCGTGTTTAGACAAATCTAAGTTCGCATGACCTGCTGAATACAAACAATGGTCGAAATAAAACGCCGCATTAGGATTCAAATAATTCATAGCTTCAATACCCATAGGTCCAAAACTAGCAGGTATCCGTGCAGGATCCACGTAATTATTATAGCGTTGTTTGCCTATGTATGTGCTATAAAATCCTGACGTTGCCGGCAGGAAATATGCATAATCTTTCTGTGCGGCTGTTAGATTTTTATTCATTATTTAGATTGTGCTGGAAGAATGTAGTTATATTCTGCAACACCGCTATCTACAGTAATTTGCATAGCACCGATGTCTGCAATTTTCATAGTAATGTTACCAGCTAAGTTAAGAATACTCATAACTTGAACAACTGGCCAAGACCATGTTTGCTTTAGTTTTCCAGTAACACCTGCTTCGAAAACAAATTCACCTGCGTGTGTACTAGCATCGCCAAAGCTGAATACTAAATTGCCATTGTCACTTTTAACTTGGAAAACGCTTTCTTCGCTGTGTGCATTTGCTTGGAACTTCAAACGTTGAATACTTGCAACGCTAGGTTCAAATTCGATATCCCACTTAGCACCTTTGAACTTAACTGCCTTCAATTTTTCATTGATAATTTCAGTGTTCATAAAACGATAGTCGTTTTCAAAGTCGCCATCTTTATTTTCAAAATGCAAACCTGTTGGAATTTCTTCTCCGTTACGTTGTGCCTTAACAACACTAATTTTTGCATTTTCTTTATATTCTGGACACTTTAAATGAATGTCTAGTTTATTTAGGTTTGGCATACCAAACACACCTGAGAATTGATCTACTGGTGTTTTAGTTTTAGCATTAACAATAACTGAACGGTCTTCCGCCATTGCTTCTATTTCTGTTGCTTCTTGAGTAGAACTAATTTTTACCAAAGGAATAAATCCTAGGCTGTGTGTATGTGCTACTAAGTCTTGTAAAATGTCTTTCATATGATTCTCCATGTTCCTTATTATATTTAGGTTTTTGTCTAAAGTCAAGAGTTTTTTCTTACTTTGTTGTTGTATTTGATAGCAGATTCTACCAATGTTACAGGTGCTTCAATAGTATTAGCCCAATGTACAAATGCTTCCGTATCCTTTGGAAAACAATGTCCTCCAAATCCACGGTCACCATCTGGACCAGGTACTAACGTATGCCCACTTCCAATACGACTATCTTGGGATAAGATTTGTCTTACTATGTCAAACTCCATTCCTGTTTTTTGACACACATCGTATATTTGATTAAAAAAACTTGTTTTGAGCGCAAGAAATGAATTAGCAGAATATTTTATTAAACATGCTTCTTGTGCTGTGCAATTAAAAAACAAATTGCAATTTGGTAAAGATGTTTGAAATAATTCTTGCCAAAAACATTCAGGGTCTTCTCCGCCTAAAACAATGTACTTTTGATTAATAAAATCTTGATTAGCAGTTTTAGCTCTTAAAAATTCTGGACTGTAAACAATACTATGTTCAGAATATATTTCATCAAACGCATCAGCAACACCGGGTGTTACTGTACTTTTAATCAACACGGGCATAAAGATTGGTGTTTGGTCTAATACATTAGCAATATTTTCAGCAATAATTCCATGCTCACCGGTTGGCGTATTAACACAAACAATCAATCCATCTGCGTCATGATGATTTTGTATTTTGTCAGTTGTATAACTAGGATCAACAATTACTAGTTCGTGTTTATCCTTAAGTGCATTATGCACAGCTTTGCCAACGAATCCGTATCCTGCAATTATTATCTTCATATTAAAACTCAAATAAACTATTAAAAGTATTCTTTTCTTCTGTACTGCGAATGTCCCACTTTAATACGCCAATTAAATTGTCTAATTTGTTATCGATAATAGTTTGTTCCATTTCCTCGTGATCGAACGGCATGTCCTTAAACCACTGTGGTAGTCTTAGTTCATCAACTGGATAAGCAACACTAGTAAAGCCCATTGGGTTTTGTTTTAGTTTACAAACAATAACTTTTTGACCATCTGTAATATTCATAGAATACTTGTCGCCAAACATACGTTTGAGAGTGTTCCAATTGATACTTGCTCGAACGTGCCCTGGCATATTGGCTTTACCAGCTTTCTTCTCTTTACTCTCATACTCAGTAATGTTGTTAGCACGTTTAGGGCTACCTTTCTCCCAGCCTGGACGGGCCTTGAACAATGTTCGAAAATGTGTAATATGATCCAACACATCTTGTTCAGTAGCACCAGTTAGTACTTTTTCAAGTACGTCACTTAAAAAGTTTTGAATAAATTCTGGAGTATCACTACGCTTTAGATCTAAACCCATAGCTTTGATCTTACCTGGTTTACCATCTACGTCTGCACGTTTGCCTTCTTTGTCGTAATACAACACAGCGTAACGCTTCTTAGTAATAAACAAACTTTTACTACCAACAATTTCTCGACCTGCTTTAATAACTTCGCCACGTGACTTAGGACAGTGAAATGCATCTAACATAAATTGTGGGAATGTTTGATTTACTTCTTCACCAATTTGGTCATACAACTGTACAACAGTTTCTTTAGTCCAAGGGATGTGACCAGCATCGATTTCGTTCTTTAAAGTCTTGTACGCACTGAAGTAACAACTGTCTGTGTCTCCATATATAATGGCCTTGCCCACGTGATTGTATTCTCCCGCAATGATCTCATTGACTTTTCCAGCCATGTGCTTTGCAATCTGACGTCCAGTAAGAGTTGTAGATTGCCCGATACGCTTATCAAAAAAGCGACAGCCACTATTAAGAATGGCACCATAGAGCGAATTAAGGTTAATCTTCTTAACCAGTTGTCGCTTGTCCCAATACTCTTCTTCAATTTTATTACCAGCATTAACTGCCTCCTTTAACTTGGCCTGCATCTCTTTACGTTCTGCATACCAGCGTTTTAGTAGCCCTGGAATAATACCTTCTTTTTCATACGTGAAGATAGTACCATTTGCTGAAAGCACCCAGGGTTGATTGCTTTCAAAAATTAATCTGTAAACTTCTGCCGCAGACAACACATCACTATCATTGTTCTCCCAATCGATAGTAATGTCTGTACCAATTTCTTGATTCATTACGGCTGTATATTCCAATGACCCAAAGATGCCTTCCCAGCTGGCCGCAAAACTTTTTCCTTTTGCCATTTGATTGGTTAAGAATTCGTCAGTCATTGTTGGGCGTAATTGACCAACAATAGTTTCTGGACCCATGTTAAGTGCTCTAATAGCGGAAGGATATAGACTGTTAATGTCTAACGATCCAACCCAGTCTTGCAATCCTTCTTTAGGATATGCAACATAAGCACCAGCTGCCGCAGTATCTTCGCGTTCACTCATTTTAGTTCTGTTAGGAACAACAAAACCTCTACGATGACTTTCGTTAATAATAGCCTGTTCAGTTACAGCCACAGCACCCATTGTAGTTTGTAGCAATACTGTATTTTCATGTGCCAGTGTGTTGGCAAGATCCAAGAACTTTAGTTTCTTGTCTAGTCTATCTAACAATGAAGTATCTTGTCTGTTATATTCAATAAAAGTTTTAAAGTCATTGTTATATAACTGATCCAATGTGCCTTCGTATTGTGTCTTACGCTCGCCTAATTCATATTCAGCAATAGCATCCAATCGATAGCTATGACGTTCTTCATAAGTGTACTTGCGATACAGTTCGAGACTATCTAAGTGTACACGACCAATAAAGTCATATGTAACTGATTGCCGTCCAAACTTTTCATATTCACGACGTTTGGGAAATTGATCAAACAAACAAAACCGTCTTGTGTCATCTTTACTCAACACTTTAGTAACACGGTTAACAGTATAGGGAATATCATAACCTTCGCTATTCCAACCTGTTAGTATGTCTGCGTCTTTAATTAAATCCAAAAACGCATCTAACATTTCTGCTTCTGTTTTAAAAAGCATAGTGTTTGGAAAATCTTTAATTGCGTCTTGTGCCTGTTCCCATGTGAGTGTTTTTGGTGGAACAGCAAAACACACTAGAGTTTCTAACCATTGTAGGTGAACAGCAATACTGGTAATAGGCATAAACGCATCATCTGGCGTTGAATAACCTCGTTCAGGATCAAAGTCTACCTCAATGTCGAAGAACGCTACATTTAGTTTTGGAGCATCTTGATTTAGATAGTGTTCGCTTAGTGTAACAAAGATTGGATTAATGTCGCTTTCGTACATTTCCTTACCACTGTTAATGGCTTGTTCTTTGCGTAGTTCTTTAGTGTTCTTACATACAATCCGTGATACAGCATCGCCGTAAATTGATGTATGTTTGCCCCTTGGGTCTTTGACGTAAAACGTGTGTTTTACTGGGATGTCGCGAAATTCTCTTTCGCCTTTCTTGTTGCGTTCAACTACTCGAATGATGTCATTCTCGCGGTCAAACCATGCGTCTACATAGCTCATTAGTTCTCCATATGCAATTTACGGCTTGCAAATACCTATACGGCGGATTCTGGCCCGCCTTACCATTATATTATAACACGTTTAGATACGTTTTGTAATATCCAAAATTGCTTCAATTTCTTCCCAGTCTTCGTTATAAGCAGCCCAATCGCCTTTATGTGCAATTTTAATAGCTTTGTTAATAACACTAGGTTTAACTTGTAGTTCTTCTGCAACCGCCTTAACTGTATCTTTTAAGCCTTCTTGTAAATCTTCAATTTCACGTAATACTGTAGAACCCTCAGCAATGAGTCGTTCCAATTTTGCCTTTTCTTCTGCGCCGTAGTTGCGTCCTGACATGTAAATCTCCTAGTAATAAGCCTTATTATATAGTAATTATCCAAGTAATGCAAGTTCAAAGGTAAAAAATGGCAAAATAAATTTGCCATTCTTTTTATAATAGTTTAATATTATTTGCTAGATGCAGCTGCTAAGTCCTGGGCACTCATAGACTGTCCACGTCCACCAAACACTCTATCACTGCCTGAACTGCCTGAACTGCCTGCCGCCGGCTGTGTTTGAACACCACCTTCTGTGAACCCTGCTGGTGCTTTAGCGCCTGCAGCAATACCTGCTTTGATAGTTTCAGCAGTTTCTGGATCAGTTGGCCAACCGCCATATAATTGAGCTAATAGTTTTTCAAGATCGGCTAACTTACGCTTGTTTTCTTCTGCATTTGGATCAACAGCAGGACCTGTGTCTTTTTCACAAGTTTTACCATCTTTACTTAATTTATATCCTGCTGGGCATTTGCCATCTACCGGAACAACTGGCATTGGATTAACTGGATCTACCTTGTCATCTTTATTAGCTACATAAAGTGCAATTCCTAAAGCTGCCAATGCAGCTAACAATGATACAAATTTATTATTTTTAACCAGTCGAACAAACCGTCCTCCTAGTTTTCCAACATTATATAATAATCCTTCACCTTTGGCCGCCTGGGATGTCAATTTTGAAACAGCATCGTCTCCTGTTTTAGCAACAGCTTTAGCTGCATCGTCTCCTGTTTTAGCAACATTTGATGCGGCAGTATCTGTTTTAGCAACAGCACTAGCGGCATCGTCTCCTGTTTTAGCAACATTTGATGCGGCAGTATCTGTTTTAGCAACAGCACTAGCGGCATCGTCTCCTGTTTTAGCGACTGCTGATGCAGGACCTCTAGCTTCAATTTCTTTAGCCATTTTTCTTGCAGCACGAAGTTCTGCTGCAGAAGCAGCTTTAGATGCCAATGGTTCGTTAGCAAGTTTAGCTAATCTTTGTCCTTTTGGACCACTTGCTATCATGCTATCGATAACCCAACTTGCAAATTTCATTCCACCATCGAGCCTGCCTTCGTCAATGTCATAGTCTTCAGTTAAACCAGATAACGCAAGTATACGATTTAATTCTAATGATTCGGCAGTGGCAGTAGTGCCTTGAACTAGACCGCCATCTCCTCCTCCTGCTGAGGTTGTTGAAGAGTTAGACCTTCCACCGCTCATATCAGGACCAGTTATAGTATTTGCTGTAGCGTTTGATGCATTAGAACCAGCATCGGCAACTTGTTCGCCATCCTTGATACCTAGTTTATCTGCTAGTGCTAATAATTGGTCAGGACTTATTTGGTCTTTAATACCCAACTGAGCTACAGCAGTTTGAACTTGGGCTGGATCTATTTGATCTGCTGCCGCAACTTGACTCTGTTCTGCTGAACCTGCTGCCGCAACTTGACTCTGTGCTGTTGAATTTGCACCTCTTTCCGGAGCTGCAGACGCAACTTGTGTGTTGTCTGTCCGAACAGCATCTTGCCTAGCAGATTGGTTGACATCAGTGCCTGTTTGACTATTACCTACTTGATTTCTTGCTAATAAATCATCTCTAGCATTTTGTCCTGGTTCTATTCTGTCTGGTACAGTCTGTGTTGTTGTTGTAGTTGTTGTAGTTGTTGCCTTGCCTAACCCGTATTTCTTTGCTATTTCTGGATACTTGGCAATGGCCGCACGAACTTCGCCACCCATTTTACCGTCAGGTCCAAACTTAGGAAATGCTTTCTTATCAGTTTTTAAAACTTCGTCTTGGAATGCTTTAATATTTTTATTAAACCCAACAGGTTGTGGATTTACAGGTCGGTTATCTTGGCCAACGCCAGCAAGATTATCAATTTGTTTAGTAGCTAAATCTGTCCCAACTACTGCGGCTGTGCCGCCCGCTAGCCTACCAGCGGTACCTAAACCTAGTCTAGTCGCTACCTTACTTCCTGCATTAAACACTGCTGTAACACCACTAGGACCAAGTAAACCTAATACATCTCCTGCTGTCATGTTACCAACAGGATTGTTTGGATCTATCTTGTAACCGGCTGCACTTGCCGCCGTACGTAAATTTAAAGCGTTTGGATCTTGATTATATGCATTAGCAATTGCTTTTTGCTTTTCTCTTTCTTTTGCATAAGTGGTTTTTGGATCAAATGCGCTACTAGCCGCTGCCGCCAACCTATCGGTCATATCAAATGTTGCCATGTTTGCCCAGTCTTGGACTGTTTTGCCTACATGGTCACTCCAATCTAATTTAGCATGGCCTTTCTTCAACAGAGCTAGATTATGTTTTACTTGGTCTGGACTTAAATAACCTGTTGCACTTGGCTGATGAAGTTTAGCACCTGCTTTTTGTCCCTGAGGTGTTAACGACATTTCACGTAACATCTCTACAGCATTCTCTAATGATTCGCTAGTTGAACTTCCACTTCGTTCGCCTGCAGGCACTGCAGCAGGAGTAGCAGTTGATTTTGTTGCTGGTTTAATTGCAGCAATGACTTCTTTAATACGTGCAATAAGTCGATTACGTGCAGGAACGTATTCTTTATTATATCTTGTTATAAGGTTACTAGCATCGGCTTTATGTTTAATTGTTTCAGCATCTTTAACTGCCTTTTTCAGAAACTGATGTTCTTCAGGTGTAATAGCTTCTAATAGATGTGTGTTAATACCAAACTCGGCTAATAACGAGTTAGCAATACCTTTACTTTCTAAAATGCCGTCAAGAGCTTTATCTAACAAGCCATCAGCTTTGTCAATTGCACCAAACAAATCTGCTCTAGCAAATGCTGTTGGTTTGGCTGCTTTTTCGTCCTTACCCATGAAGCCAAGTAGTGCGTCTGTTTTTGCACTGGCAGGAATTAATCCTTCGTCTTCTAGTTGTTCAACTTCGCTTTGATAAGCACCAAAACTAGCAAACTTTCCATCTTTATTAACGAACTTGCCTGAAACAGGATCAAATAAACCTGCATAACCAAACTTGCGAGCAAAGTCGCCAATTATTGCGGCACGTTTATTGCCATCAAGTTCTCTTCCAACTGCTTGTTCAATATCTTGCAGTCGTAAACCAACTCTCTCCATTAACTCTTCAGATTCAGTTAATAGTTGAGTTTGTTCGATAGTGTCTAGTTTGTCAATTAGTGATCTTAAATCCATGGCATGTTCTCTTAATTAGTAGTTGGTTCTGCACCTGTTAAATGTACGGACCATTTCTTGCCAGAACTTTCTGACTTTTTCTCGGCCCAATTTTTCATGTGTTGTAGATATTTACGTTCTTCTAAACTATCGGCATAGCCTTTACCAGGTATAACCTTCCAAGTTTTACCATTAATAGCAATGGCAATATTATTAGTTTCGTCAGCTAGCTCGTGTCGTAAACCTCGGTGATCATCTTGACGATCGAAACCTGATTGACTTGCTTCTACATCGTCTCTGTAAGAATCTCTTGATCGATAACGATTTTCTAAAACACGTTGACTAATTTTTTGTGCGTACTGACGTAACAGTTGTTTACGTTGTGCTTGTTCTGCTATAGTTGTTTCTTCAACTTGTTGAAAGTACTTGCCAATAACAGTTTCTTTTTTAACAACTGGAGCGGGTTCTTCTTTTTGATAATGTTGCATAGCCATCTGTACTGGCAATGCGACTTTATGTGGATTAACACCTTCAGTTACTACTTGAAGGAATTTTTTCATGTCGTTGGAACCTTCTACAGGCTTAGAATCAACGCCATCTATTGCCTGTAGAATTTTCTTCATGTCCATTACATTATCCTAGTAAACGTTTTGTTAATGCACGAAGTTGATCAACTTCGTTTGATTCTTTAACAATGATATTTTCGTTTTGAGTTAAACGAGCAAGTTGTTCACGCATACGTTTAGTTTCAATTGATTCGCTTGCTTGTGTTGGTGTTGGTGTTGTTGGTGCTGAAGCTGCTGGAGCAGTAGCCGCAGCAGGTGTTGCAGGCGCCGCAGCAGGTGTTGCAGTACCTTGTGCTGGTGTAGCTGGAATCTTATTTGCTAGATCTTTGAAATAATTTTCTATAGCTTGGCCACCTTGTTGTACAGCTTGAGCAAGTCCTTGTGGATCGTTTTGTTTTGCATAGTCAAGTAAAGCCTGTAAACCAGCTTGTGCTTGTGCTTGATCTTCTTCGTTTAATTGTTTTTCTGGAATTAGAGCTTGCAAACTTTCTTTCATTGCTTTAGCTTTGTTTTTCCACATAGCGGCCGCAGCAATTTTTTCGCCTTTCTCACCACCACCAGCAGCTTTAGCTACTTTGTCAAATGACTTACCTGGCTTGCCAATATCCTTACCTGCTTTTGCATCTTTAACTGTAGCAGACTTTTCTTTCTTAGTCATGCCAGCACTTGGTGCGCTCTCATCGTATTTGTTGTACTTGTCACGTACTTTATCTAAGTCCTTGCCTTCTTTGCCAGCTTTAGCTAATGCCGCCATACCTTCTTTGCCATATTTCTCATGACCTTTGGCAGCACGACTCATAGTTTGTTTAGCTGATTCTTCCATGCTACATTCTTTCATTCCGTGTACTGGACAGCTTTTGCCTTTTGGAGATTCGTTGCAAGTTGAACCTTCTTCTACTTTAGAATCTTTCTTAGCAAACGGGTTTTTCTTTTTGTCAGCAACTGCTTTCTTCATTGGCTCTTTCTTGTCGCCGTCTTTGTCCATGTCTAAAAAGTCTGGCTTTTTGCCTTTACCTTCTGCATACACGCCTTGACCTAAATTTTCATCAACTGCTTTATCACGGTTGTCAAATTTTTCACTATCTTTCATGCCCCATGTCTTGGCACTTTTTGGAGACATCTTTTGAGCTGGAGCTTTTTCTTTCTTCTCCGCAGCTGATTGTGCTTTAGCGTGACTCTTTTTACCTTTGCCGGATTTGTCTTCAGCGTCTCCGTCATCTGCATAGCTAGTGTTCTTATGAATTACACCTGTAGATGTTTTAGTTAATTCACCTGTGCGAGTTTTCTTTTTGTCACCAACTTTCATTTCTTTATCGCCACCACCAAATTCTTCGTCAACTGGTTTGTCTTCTAAATTATCTGGGATGCCGTTATTGTTACGATCTAAACGTTTTGAAGCTGCATGAGTAGCTTTAGTTAAACGATTGTACTTTTCAACTTTGGATTTAACATGATCCGGAATTGCTTTTGGTTCTTCGTACACCATTCCACTGCCACCACATTCTGCACACGGACGCTCGCCACCTGACAATACACCTTCTTCAACTTTCTTAGAATCTTTAGCTTTCATCTTTTCTGCTTGAGTCTTTTTAAGCTCTGCAATTTTAGATTTAGCTTCCATCAACTTGTTTTTAATAGCAAGTTTCTGGTCTTCAGTGTACATATCGTTGTTGTCTAATTTAGCACCGTAATCACTAAATTCCATTTCGTATTCTAAATAGTGATATACGCTGGCAATATAGTCAGCAGCTTTAGTAATTTTAGCCTGTACCCATCCTTCAAGTTGAGCATCATCGTCTAATTTTTTAAACAGTTTTAAACTGTAGCTGGCTAGCTTATGTAAATCTGCTTTTGCCATTGCGCCTTCGCGATCGTGGTTGGCTTCATCCGCTGCTGTGTGCGCAGCTGGGTTCATATTATCTGGTTGCATATCTTGCATGGTGAAAACTCCGTTATAGTATATTTAGCGTCTTTTAATAGTCTTACCGCCGAAAATGCTTGTACCTTTTAAGTCTAGAGCATTAACAGCAGTTCCATTTTTGTTCTTTTTTTGTTTGATTTTAGGCTGTTTAGGGGCTTTAGTACCTGATATTCCACCCCATGGATTACCTATGTAACTAGTTTTGCCACGTGATTTGCCCGGACTAATATGCGGAGCATCCACAGAGGCAATATTACCGGCACTTGTTGATCCGGCGGTTGCGGTTTCTGTAATAATTTCTGTAATTTTCATATTACTTTCCTACCTTCTTTTCACCTGTCAAATAAGGCAAACTAAACCAAAGTTGAAACCATTCAGGAGTGCCAGGTCTGATATTATGCTTTCTTTCAAGTTCCTGGTTTTGCATTCCTGTTACTGATATATTACTACCTTGATTAACTTTATATTCGTGCAATCTGGCACTACTGCCTAATCCTGCCAAATGCTGTATGGCTTTTAATTCGTGTACAGGATCATCTGGAGCAAGATAGCAGTCATCTGGACTGTCTTGATTTAAGTTCTCTGTAGTGATCCTGTATTGTTTCATTTTAAACAGCTTCTTAACATCCAGCTATGTTTTTTATGTGAGTCTTGGCGGCCGGCAAAAAAATCTGCTAGGCCATGATCGCCGTTTGCTTCAGCCATGTCGAACACTACTTTGTATAACTGTGCCATCTTTTCGCTATCGGCCAGTAGTTCGCGCAACATAGATTGGAAATCTTTTATTTCGTTTTCATCTTGAACTAACGACAACATACTAAATTTTTGAAGACTAGCAGGCGTATATATTTGTAATGCACGAAGTTCTTCAGCAAATGTGTCAATACTACCGTAGACTTCTTCATAAATGTTTCCAAACAGTTCGTGTAACTGTACAAATAAAGGGCCTTCAACATTCCAGTGAAAGTTTTGTGCTTTAAGTACAAAACTATATGAGCTAGCAAATGCTGTTTTTAATGCTAAATGATATTTCTCGTCCACGTTATACTCCGTATTTGTTCTTTTTAGGTTTTGCTACAGGGCTAATTTTATTTGTAGTATCTAATTCTAAACTACGCATGTCCCCGTGATTAATATCTTCTACATCTGCACCAACTACTTTAGCTGCTTTAATGAACATTTGTTGCTCAACATCGGTATAAGGATGTATTGTTTTACGTTTTCCAAACCAACTCTTAGCGTCCATATCAGGCGTGTTAGTACCATCAGTACATGCCATTGCTTGACCTAACTTAAACGCAACATAGTCAGAATTAGCTTTTTCTGCATCGCCATATGTACTAATACCCTTAGAGGATTGAGATTGTCTAAGGGTAATCTTTGCTCGTGTAGCTTCTGCCACAGTTGCTTTAGCAGCATTCTTAGCAACTTTTTCAGGATACTTGTTTAGGTAATGAGATACTATATCAAACAATGGATATGCCTTTTCTCCAATTGTAATCATCGATGATGCAGGAATACCTGCATCTTTGTAAAATGCCTGTTTGTTTCCTGCTCGAACATAAGCACGTAGATCTGTAGCACGAGCTTTTCTTTCAGTTTTCTTCCAGTCAATTTGCGTAAATTTATAGCCGCCATGCTTTTGATTCATCATACCGTTGTATTTTAATAAACTACTGGCTAACCATTCTTCATCTGTATAAACGTTCAAATGAACATTCTCACCATACTTTTCATAAATGTTAGTAGCCATTACAAATAAATCTTGTTCTGGTATTACATGACCAGCAACACCTGGCCAGACAGCGGCCATACATTGTAATTTAACTTCGTAAGGCAACGGATCTTTAGGACCTTCTGTATTTTCGTTAGTGCCTACAAACCATATGGGATTTTTACTAGCAGACTTCCAAACATCTCTATGTCCACGGTGTGGAGGATTCCAGCGGCCGTAACAAATGCCAATAGTCTTTAAACCGCCATCGTGCTCTTCGCCGCCTTCGGGTACTTGTTCATAGATATTTTCAAATAGTTCTCTTAATCGCATGTTAACGTCCAGGTGCCCACGTAGTAGGAACAATCTTTATATTACCATATTTATGACCTGATTGGGCATAACGAACATACCCTTCTCCATCAGAGTCCCATATTTCAGGTTTTCCTTGGCTCTTATATGATGCTACAACTTCGTCCTTCATGTTTCGTATATCTTTAATTAGTTTTAACATACCATCAAACGCACCAGGGTGTTGTTTGATCATGTTTATAATATGAGCTTGTTTATTTTTACTAACACCTTTTTGTGTCATCCAATCAGTAAATGTAGCGCCGCTGATACTATCAAATGCTTGTTCGTTTCTAGCATGTAATACACTCATAGCATTAAAGAAAGGATAAAAAATTCCGTTCTTATCTGGGTCGGGCAAACTGGAAATAAATGCATCTAGGTTTGGACCAACTCCGTCTATTTCGTTTGTAACGTAGTCAATTAATTTGTCAACTTTACTAGTATCTTGTCCACTGCCACCACTGGTATAAACTGGACCTTGTACAATTAGTCCTGCTGTTTGATTAAACATTTCGAAATCATCCATTGGTTGCTGAGTTCTATCAGGAGCCCCAAATGATTCAAACATGGCATGACCGACAACCATAACTTGGGCAGTGGTAATTTTCCCGCCAAGCTCGCTAGATTTATCTACATAGTATCTTGTTTTACTTTTTGGATTAGGTGCGAACGTCCATACACCTTGTGGATAACCTTCCATTTTTATAAGTTCTTTGTCTAATCCAGGATCAACTCCAAATAACGCATCTGCATAAACAAACCCTACAAAGTCTTTTGGAGTTGCAGCATCAAATAATGGATATAAGTTTGAAAAATTCTTAGCGAATGTCTGACGAGCTTGTTGTTCTTCAGGTGTTTTAGCTTTGCCGCTTTGATTAGCAATAAAATCATAAACACCTTTTGCACTATCTGACTTAACACCGCGTGACCACTGATTGTGTCCTGCAAGAATCAACGGACCATTTGCTTGTTCACGGCCCCAGTATACTTGAGGATTACCGTCCCATTTTCCACGAACAGTTGTGGCACCTTCTTGTTCAGTGGCTATTTCTTTAAAGTGACTAAGTGCTTCTAATGCGCCCGACGATCCTTTAAAGAAGATTAAATGCTCAGGGTGATTAAATGCTCGCCCGTATTTCTCCATGCTGTCGTCTTCAGCAGGTGCCTTTGCTTCATTAAAGAATAATTCTCTAAGTAACACAATTAATCCTTATACTTGCCGTCTTCGTAGTCTTTACGAAAATCATCATGTAACTTTTTACAAACTTCATTACATAGTTCTTCATCTAGTGAAGTTGGTAATTGACGTATAGGGAATTTTTTAACGTAGTTTTTATAACTTTCTTCAACAGCTGCTTTAAAAATATTTGGGCTTAAATTCTTTTTAGACTTCATACCACTAACGCATTGCATTACGCTTGGGAAAACATGGTGTCTATATATGTCATCGTCATTGTGCATATAAAACGCTAGGTCCTCTACTAAATCATAGTTGATATTAGTACCGTCTTCGTCTATATTGACAAAGTCTAAATCGTTAAATTTTTTACCTTCTAATAGTTCTCTAATACGCATTTTTAAGCCCGTTATTAATAGTCACACGAATTCTGTGCGGATAGTGTATTTATCGTATACGGGTTTATAAGATTACGCTTTGATTATGCGCTCAACCTTGTTTATTGAGCCGCCTAAGTGCATTTTTGTCATGAGCAAGTTGTTTTCGCCCGTAACGTAAAAGTAAGTTCCGCCCCAACTGTAATCTCTTGCTAACTCACGCTTACAAGTTTTAGTCAACTTTAACTTGGCGTTGTTTTCAGCCCACTGAATAAATGCACTATGTTCTTGAGTAGTTTTGCCCAATGTGACCTTATAGTCGTGATTGATTTTAGGAAGTATAATAGTATTTTCATCTAAAACTGTTTTAGCAGGAGGAATACTAATATACTTAACTTTATCTTTATCAAGTTTGATCAAACTATCGATGGTTGGTTTACTATTAGTATAAACAGTAATCCACGGACTTTCAACCCGAACTTCTAAGTCAGTGAGCTTTTTAAGGTGACTTTGTAATTTAAAAGCATAATCTAAATCATCTTCGGTTTTAATTGACTTTGATTGCCAATTTGTCTTACTGGTCAAATCAATTTTTTTAAGATTTTCTAAAACACCGTTCCAGTCACCGCCGCGAAACCATCCAGCACCAGCACAAGTTAATACTAACTTGTACTGATACTTTCCTCTAAATAATCGTTTAGTTGTTTTGAATAACATCTTCTTCTATGATAATTTCCGTAGAAAGCAACGGAACTTTGGAAGTTTTTGCTTTTGCTGTTAGTATAATATTACCATCATTTGTAGTAATAGTTAGCCAGCCGCCATTCTTCAACTCTCCAAACAACATCATCTTAGCAAGATCACGTTTGATTTCCTTGTCGATAACACGTTGTAATGGACGGGCACCCATCTTAGGATCAAAGCCTTTTTCAATCAACCATTCAATAGCAGATTTGTCAGCTTTAATTCGGATACCTTTTTCTTTAACTTGTTCTTTAAGTTCATCAATGAATTTATTAACAACCTTAGACATAGTCTCTTTACCTAACTTGTTAAACGTAATAATACCGTCTAAACGATTGCGGAACTCTGGAGTGAAGAACTTTTTAAGATCCTTGTCGCTATAATCTTTTTCTTGAGTACCAAAGCCAATAACATTTTTTTCAGCGTCTTGTGCGCCAGCGTTAGTGGTAAGAATAAGAATAAGTTGACGACAGTCTGCACGTTTTCCGTTTGATCCAGTGATAAAACCGTTATCCATCATTTGCAACAGTACAGTTGACACATCTGGATGTGACTTTTCAACTTCGTCGAATAACAATACAGCATTTGGGTTCTCTTGAATTTGTGTAATCAACAAGCCAGCATTTTCTTCGAAGCCAACATAACCAGGAGGGCTACCAATTAACTTACTGATACTGTGTTTCTCTTGATATTCTGACATATCAAAACGTAACAACTTAGTACCCAAGTGTTTTGCCAGACTCTTAGCAGTTTCGGTCTTACCGCAACCAGTTGGCCCCATGAATACAAACGAACCAATGGGTTTGTTTTCAGATTTAAGACCTGCCTGCGCCACCATAATTTTATCAACTACTTCAGTAATAGCAAGATCTTGTCCGTAAACTTCTTCTTCGAGTTTATCTTGTAATGTAGATAAGTTTTGACTTTCTGTTTCAGCCACCACTTCTTCTGGCATTTGTATAACTTTAGAAAGCTCGTATTGAATTTCACGTTCTGTAACTACACGTTCATCTGCAAGTTTTAAATTAAAACGCGAACAAGCCAAGTCAACTAAGTCAATAGCCTTATCTGGCAATTTCTTATCTGCTTGATATTTTACACTAAGTTTAATAGCAGCTTGTAGTGCATCATCTTTGATTTTAACATTATGAAATGTTTCGTAGTATTTCTTAATACCTTTAAGGATCTGAAGTGTTACTTCCACAGTAGGCTCGTCAACAGTAATGCGTTGAAAACGGCGCATTAACGCACGATCCTTTTCAAAGTGCTTACGGTATTCTTCCCATGTAGTACTAGCTACAACCTTGATGTTACCTTTGCTTAGTGCAGGCTTCATCATGTTAGCTAGGTCGTTGGCTGAGTTACTTGCTGAACCAGCACCACTAATCATGTGTGCTTCGTCAATGAACAGCACAGTCTTACCTTTCTTAGTAAGAGCCTTAAGTACCATTTTAAAACGTTCTTCAAAGTCACCTCGATACTTACTGCCAGCAAGCATAGCACTAATGTCTAGATTATATACTGTATAATCTTTTAGAAAGTCTGGAACTGCACCCTTAACAATGTTAAAAGCAAGGCCTTCTGCAATAGCAGTCTTACCTACACCCGGATCTCCAACTAAGATTACGTTGTTTTTACTACGTCGGCCCATCGCAAGCGCAATATTTTCTAATTCGTCTATACGACCAATGACAGGATCGATTTTGTTTTTCTTAACAGCTTCATTAAGGTTAGTAGTAAATGATGCAAGTGCTCTACTAGAACCAGATTCTTGTTCTTGATCGTCTTCTTCTTCTACAGAATTGTTTAAGTAATCTGCAAATTTGTCTTTATCGATATCAGCTTGCTGAATATAAAAGTATGCCCAACTACGTTTCTCGCCCATCATAGCAAGGAACACATCTGTAGGTTCAATGCGTTGACGCCCGTTAAACAACACTTGTGTAAACGCACGATTAAGAATACGTTCAACACTCTGTGTCTTCTTAGGTTTAACTACAACATCGGGTGTTGTAATTTCTTGGCATTTATGTTGCAGATAATCTGCAAGACTTTTCCTAAGTTCGTCTACTTTAGCGCCATAGCCTTGAACAGTTTTATTAAATCCGTCATCCATGAGCATTGCTAACAATAGATGTTCAATAGTAAGGTATTCGTGGTGTAATTTTTTAGCAGTTTCAATTGCTTTTTCAAAAACTGTTTGTAGATTGTCGCTTGGTTCAACCATTTAATTTCCTTTGTTTTTTTCGTGCCATTTGTAATTTTAAATTACTTACATGTTCTGTAAATGTTACACCGTCTAAATGATCCAATTCGTGTTGGAAACATCTTGAATCGATGCCTTCAAGTTCTATTATACACTGTTTACCCGTACTGTCAAGATATGCGGCAGTAATTTTATTGTGTCTTTTGACTTTAAGCCAAAGATTAGGAAAGCTCAAACAGCCCTCCTCGCCATTAATTAAATCATTATCTCCAATCATAATCCATGGATTAAAACAACCTAGTTCACGACCATTTGCTAATTTTATAACAAATACTCTACGTAATAAGCCAACCTGATTACCAGCTAATCCAATACCATTATTAGCCTGCATTATTTCTAACATTTCTCGTTCGATTACTGCGGCATTAACGTGATTCTTAAAGTCCCAGTTTTCTGCTTTTTGTTTAAGAATTGGATCAGACTCGTTGACTAATTGCATCATTTAATCTTCTTAATTCGTTTACTAACAAAGGATCGGTAATTGAAGGAGTTCGAATGTTTACTACAATGACAAATCTTCCTTTCATTCCGGAATGTGGGTTACTAAAACCAAACCCTGCACTGGCATACTCTATACCAGTTTCAACTCCTGGACGAATATCAATTTCTTTGTTTTCCCCAGTTAGGTATCGAACAACCTTTTTACAACCAATCATTGCTTCGATAGGGGAGATATTTACAGTTGTATATAAGTCGTCACCTTCTCGTCTAAAATTAGAATCTGGTAATACTATAACAGTTACATTTAAATTTCCACGAGGTGCATTAGGAATAGTATCATCTCCTAACCCTTGATAGCGAATAGTTTCGCCGTGACTTATTCCGGGTGGCACGTTAATAACAACTGTTTGTGTTCTTCCGCTCGGTAGTCTGTAATTTGCTTCTAACTGCTTACCTTGAAAGCTGTCTAACAATGTAACTTGACACTGAATATTTAAATCTCTATTACGGCTTTGTCGGCCTCGCATATGGCCAAATATATCGCCAAATGGACTTGCCTGTCCAAATGGGTTTGTGTGGCCAAAAATATCACTGAATGGATCGCCGGATGTGAACCTAACTTGTGGCCCTCCACCGTACATGCGTTGTTGATCGTATTCGGCTCGTTTTTGTGGATCGCTCAAAATGTCGTTAGCAACACTAATGTCTTTGAATTTGGCTTGATCTCCACCCTTGTCTGGGTGATGTTTATTAGCCAAGCTTCGGTATGCTTTTTTAATTTCATCTGGGCTAGCATTTTCGCTAACACCTAGTGTTTGGTAATAATCAGTCATAGTCGTAAAAAAGGCTCCAGTAATAGTATTAATTATACTATTTTAAACGGAGCCTGTCAAGAGTTTGATTACTTTTTCTTAGATGAATCGGGCACTTTCTCGCCCTCTACCTTCTTGTGTACTTTGATTTTTTTACAGTCTTGTACAGGCTTACCATCTTTGCCGTTTACTACTTTGCCGGCTTTGTCTTTTTTGTCTGTACATACTTCTTTCATTTCGCCGCCAGCGTATGCTGTGCCAACTAATGCTAAACTTGTTACCAATGCTAATATTAATTTCATTTTATGCTCCTTTTTTTGCAATCATTGATTGAATTTTTTCCTGGATAATTTTTGCCCAGAAAGGTTGTGGAAAATTCCATCCTACAAATGCTCCTACTGCTACCCAAAATAATGTATCTAACATGTCTCGCTCCTATTAAATTTCTGGTTGTGCCGTTGCTGGAACAACAAATTTGCCGCTTGGTGTTGTAGCAGGTGTGCTAACTGTTAATGGAGCAGTTGGAACTGCAACGTTATTGTTTACACCTGCTAGTTTTTCTTGTGTACGACCAAATGCTGCAATACCTAAAATAGCACCCATGGCCATATGAAATAATCCAGCACCTTGTAAAGTAATTGGGGACCATTGTGTTTCTACTTTGCCGTCACCAACTACTTGTACTAAACTCCATAATACAGGAAAAAGAACAAAGTCACACATACATACTACCATGTACATCCAACCCATCATTGGACGCCATTTACTGTTCATCCAATCTTCTCGTTTCTTTTCGCTGTTAATTTCGTTAGCCATTTTAATTTGATTATAGTTCTGGTTGTGGGAATGATGGAACTATTGCTTTTCCACTTGCTGTCGTTGCAACTGGCGCTGGAGCAGTAAAACTTCCAGACATACCAAACCCACCAGGAGTGGTAAATCCAACGTTTGCGCCAAATCCACTTGCAGTATTTCCGCCTAACGGAACGCTACCAAACCCGCCACTCGATGGTGCGCTAGGTGCTGGTGTTGTTGGAGTTGGTGCTTTATCCCAACCTTTGTTTGCAGCCGCTAATGCTTGCTTCTGTGCGTCCTTATCTCCACCTGCTAACATAATACCACTTAGTGTACCTGTTAAGAATGTAGCAATAGGAATAATCAATTCAAAGAACTTTTGATCAATTGGACTGATAGCGTTTAATGGTTGTGTTACAAAAATTAATGAGTAAAGCACAACGAACACAATACCAAACAATGTCAATGATAGACAGATGCCGATAAAGAACTTTAGACGAGCCATTAATTGCTCTTCAGTATAAATTAGAGGTGTGTTATTATTTTCCACAGTTGACTCCTTGTGTAGTAGATCCGAAACTCGCTTGAGGAGCCGGTGTAGTAATTGTTTTATTTGGTTCATCTTTTGGTGGTCCTAATCTTGGGTCGCGTTGACCTTTAAAAATATGTTCCGGGCAAGTTCTGTTAACATCACATACAGGCATCTTACAGAAATCTTTGTCCCAATTTGATGGATCTTGACATGGATAGCGATATCTATCACCGCTAAAGTATGCTAATCCTAGTGGTAGCAGCAGTAATGCTAATAACCACTTTACCATTTTTCTATCTTCCATTCGCTCGCTCCTTAATGTACTAACTTTATTTAAGTGTTTTCCAAATTTCCTGTTGACCCTTATACCACATGATCCAGCTGTCTACGCTGTCCTTACAATTATAATATTGCTGATAATTGTCTGTTACAGTTTCGATTATAGTGCTAAGTTTAGTGTTATTAGGCTCTAACGTTTTTAAATCTGGACAAGTTTCTAATAGCTCTTTAGGAACTTCAGGCCACTTAGGTACTACTGGTGCTGTTGCTAAACAGCCTGTTAATAAAACTATAGGAAGTAGCAATATTAATTTTTTCATTTTGCTTTCCCTGGATTAGTTGCAGCCTTGTTAAGTAATTCGTTTACTTGCGGATCTATTTCGCATTTAGCGTTAATAACTTTTTCAACTTCTTTAATTTCGGTTTTTACAGTATTATAATATTCAATTTTTACTTTTTGTTTTTTCTTACGTTCTTCTTCCAGCTTAGTATTAAGCTCTTTACTTTGCTCTTCGGCAATAGCAACTTTGGCTTCTGCTTCTTTTACTTTTTCACGCCAGGACATTTCTACACTGTAACCGCCCTTGAAGTAAATGCCACCTACTAGCAATGCCGCACTAATTATTTGTAAAATAAGATAGTACGGAGCAATTGCTGGAAACCAACGAAGAATTCTATTCAACGCAAAGAACGTAAGAAATGAGCCAACAGCACCTACTAATAGGATTGTGTTGATAATATACAACAATAAACTATCAGGCACAAAGCTCAGCATCCACATGTTATGCTCCTAGAACGTGAAGTGCGTGATTATAATGCTTAATACGATCTTCAAGACCAATAGTACCACCGTTAATGCGTTTTGTTAGTGTAAGGATGTCGCCCTTGTCTGCCCATTGATTTAAGTTGTTGGCTTCCCAGAACCATGCGGCACTTTGTACACAACCTTCAAAAGTTGTTAAATGCTCACTAGCTTCTTCTACACTAATTTCTAAACTTTGTGCATAACGTGTGTAGTTGTCTTTACCAGTCAACTGAATAAGACCACGACCACAATATTTGTAACCGTCGCCAGATTCCTCAGGACCATTACCCATACGATTACCATAAACACGATTAGCAATCATTTCACCTTTGTTAGCATACTGAGCTGCTAACTCGTCTGTTGGAAAATATTTAGGAAATACTTTACGTAGACTAGCCGCTTTGTAATTTAAATTTTCTTTGATAAATTTAAATCCGCCTGACTCGTGAGCACATTGAGCAATAAATGCTGCAACACGTGGTCTAGTATTAATATCATAGTCTGGTAAAATTTCGCATATTGCTTTGTACCAATGATCAATGTGAGGGTTTCCTGGAACCATCTCTTTTAAGTTGTTTAGTGTAAATTCAAAATCAAATTTGCTCATTATTATTTCCTTGTTAGTGCCACGGCCCATCCGCGGTTTTCAAATATAAAGGTATCGCTTATCTTAGTAATATTATAGTTACCAATATACTTTGATAAAAACATAACCTCAGCCATGCCAGCACTTTCTAGCATGATAGGTCCTTTTATTTCGTTATATACTTCTTGTCTAGTACCACTTGTTACAATGTTAAATTTTACAAGGTCGCCGTTGTTGCGTTTAAAACTGATAGACTCATCAAGTAATTTAATATCATCTGCGTAACTATTAACAAAAAATTCTTGAAAATTATCTAACTTACTGCGTTCGGTTGCAGCATCGTATGCATTTTTATCCATAGGAATAGCAGCCGCTAAATTATCTTCTGTGGCCTCTTGGCTTTTAAAATTTTTAAAATATCGAAATCTAAAATCGTTAATGCCTGCAATTTTTTCAACACCGTCGAGTATTTCTCTAATTTCTTCCGCAACGTGTCGATTTCGTTCTAACTCAACATACACTTTATATGTTCCGTCATCTAATTCGCCAGGACTTACATCAGCATCCAGCACAAAGTCGAAACCCATTTCAATAAAGTTCTCTAAATCTTTTGCAGGATCCTCGTGGTCCACTGTAAAGGAAATAGTAACAATATCTTGATCGTCACCAATTTTACTTTTAAAGTTATCAATCTCGATAACTTTTTTAACAAAGTGTCTTAAGTCCGCCGATTTTAAACTTTCGTTAATCATAATTATCCTTAAACTACTGGAGCCGGTGCTCCGCCTGCTGGTGCTCCGCCTGCTGGTGGCATTGCTCCCGCTGGTGGCATCGCTCCCGCTGGCGGCATTGCTCCCGCTGGTACAGACGGTGTTGGTACTTTTGGTTTTTCTTCGCTAGGCATCTGTTCTGCCTTCATTTTGTCCATGTAGCCTCGATACATATCAAACGCAATTTTCTTTGGCATTTGAATCTCAACAATCCATATAGGTTTGCGATCTAGTCGACCTTTCTTTGTACCTGGGCGGTAATCATCGGGAGTTTTAATTTCTCGAGGTTCTACTAAATGACTGCGTTCATACTTGATTCTGCAACCTAAATCCTGCAACCTTTTAGCACCAATAGGATTGGGCATTTGGTCTTTTGGCCACATGAAGCCAGCAGTTATCCAGTGTCGGTCGACTTGTGGGCCATAGGCTAATTCGCCATCTTCCCAGTTTTCGTAAGCATACAAATCCATCTCATCTAGCACACGCTCAAAGTCTTTGAGCACAGATAAGCTGGTGTTGTTTTCGTACAAGTCGTCTATGTTGCGTATAACGTCTAAAATATCGTACATGTTATGTCCTAGAATTCATTATACTTATTTAGCTGGTTTAAAATCATAACGTATCAGTTTATTATTCTGCGTATCTGTTAAATAATAGTGTAGGACCTCTGTAGTTATCGAGGCGGTCGCTACAAGTCCTACTTTTTCATAAGAGTAGGAGAACAACTAGATGACAAAAAGAGTGAAAAAACGCTTTACATCAGACGTTAAGGTAATTGATTTTCAACCGTATCTTCCGCAGAAGAAGCAACGTGTGAGCCTGTATCCACGTAATGCTAATCAAAAGGCTTATATACAAAAACTCCAAGATGACAGTATAAACATTGTATTTGCTATCGGCCCTGCCGGTACGGGCAAAACCATGTTGGCTGTACAGCACGGAATTAAGCTATTCCAGGAAGGCATTGTTGATAAAATAGTTGTTACAAGACCCGCCGTTTCCGTAGATGAAGATTTGGGATTTTTGCCAGGGACACTGAATGAAAAGATGGCCCCGTGGACGAGACCTATTTTTGACGTCTTTGGAGAGTATTATCAACAAAAGGACATCGCAAAGATGTTGGAGGAAGGTGTTATAGAGATAAGCCCACTTGCCTACATGCGTGGCCGCACATTTAAAAACGCATATATTATTGCTGATGAGTGCCAAAACACTACAGTCAACCAGATGAAGATGCTACTTACGAGACTCGGTGAAGGCTCGAAGATGGTTGTTACTGGTGACTTGGCCCAAGCAGATAGAATGAATGATAATGGTTTAATTGATTTTTGTAACCTGCTTACAGGAAAATCGTTAAAGCATATTGATATTATTGAGTTTGATCACAAGGACATCGAACGACATAATGCTGTTAAGGAGATACTAGCAATCTACGGAGACTCATAAAAAAAGGACCTTCGGGTCCTTTTTTATTATAGCTGTTCTACAGTTATTCCTGACTGTTCGAGGAATTGTACTCCAGCTTCGCTACGATAAGCGTCACGGTAAAACACACTGCCAATGCCAGATTGAAATATAAGTTTGGCACAATCCAAACAAGGAGCATGAGTAATAAACATAGTAGCATTGTTGCCAGACTCAGTACTTTTAGCCAGTTTCGCAATTGCGTTTGTTTCAGCATGTAATACCTCCGGTTTACTTTTTAATGTAATTGTATCATCGGAATGTTGAATAGTATCTTCGCAGTTGTTATCCCAACCACTAGGCATACCATTGTATCCTATACTAATAATTCTATCATCTTTGACAATAATGGCACCTACGTGTAATCTACGTGCATGACTAAGTTCTGCAAATGTTTCAGCAGTTTTCATGTAGGCTAATTTTAATTTAGTCTTCAAAGCATTGCCAATCTAATTAATGTAGCTGCCAAGTTAATCTCCACATCAATGACTAACGTGTGATCAACTAGTCCTTGTTTGATGATAAGAATTGCTTTGTTTTGTTTTTCTTCATCACCAAATATAGTAATGTTATCATACAACCAACGATAGATTTCCTCCATCTCTTCTGGTCGAGCTTGACTACACACAAGTTTACGTGCTTCGCTAATTTTACCGGCTTTGAATAATTGCACCATTTCAAGTTTATAATCCTGTTCCCCAGTGTCACCTTTTTCAGGAGTGTGCAATTTACCATCCATACTGTTCATTTGAACAGTATTAATACATTTACGCAAGTCTGGGTAAGTTGCCTTAACAAATGTATCTAATGTATCTAAATCGAACTCTACATTTTCTTCCACAAGTATGGTAGCGACACGAGCAGTGAATTCAGTAATATCAACTCGTTCGATATGAAAACCCTGGCATCTGCTGTGCAAAGCCGGTATAATTCTGTTGGGATAGTTACAAGTAAGTATAAACCTAGCAGTAGTGTGATACTCTTCCATAACCCCACGTAAAGCCGCTTGGGCGTTAGGTGACAAATAATCTGCTTCATCTAATAGTACTACCTTAAAATCACCAAATGGAATCATTTGGACAAAGTTAACAATTTTATCACGGACGTCTTCAACAGAGTTAGTACGTGATGCATTAATTTCTAACAAGTCTAAAGGATTAACATCTAGTTCGTTAAACAAAATCTTTGCAAGAGTTGTTTTACCAATACCAGCATTACCACTAAACAACAAGTGAGGAATTGTACCTTGTTTAATCCAACTTTCTACTTGTGATCGTTGATGATCATCTCTAAAGACATATCCATCAATTTTTGAAGGGCGATATTTTTCTACCCATAGTTCTTTCATACCAATTCCTCTGCAACGCCTAATACTTCTGCAACAATAAATAGCCCGCCTGCAATGGCGAACTCACCAAAGCATAGTGAAACACCTGCTATAATTCTAAAAAAACTTTTAACAAAACTAATGTACTGATGTTTTTTTGGATCGGGATGATTAATTATTTCAGGAGGTTGTCCTTCTAAAATTTCTTTTGTCTTTTTTATTTCTTCTACGGCCTCGTTAAATGTGCTCATGATTTTTCCTTATAATAGTGTCGTAAGTAATACGTGGAGATCCCAGCCAACTAAGAATGACCAAAACATTGCCCAATGAATCCTGTAATTGTCGTACGCTTGTTTGGCAAAATATACTGCCAATACAGTAAGTACTAAATTTAATAAAAACATAGAGGTCTCCTTTATGCTATTATAAAGGTAAGAACAGGGCTAGTCAATAGCCCTGTTGCTCAAAAGATAAAAAATTAACGCATGAAATCTTCTGGTCGAATCTCCGAACCGTGTGATGCTGTGGTAAATGTTCCAAATTCTGGACCTACTGGTCTTTCGTCAGTTGTCATTAAAATACCATTTTCATCAACTCGGCGAATAGTAACAACGGTACCATCTTCTTCTAACAATTCTAACCCGCGAGTCCAGCGTCCGTGCTCTACTAGTACCCACTCACCAATTTTAACATTAGTTTGATCTTTACCAATTGCGCGAACTTTACACCAGCGTGGTTTTACTCCTTCGCTTTTACCATCATCACTTTTAAGAATGATTCCGGCAGAGGTTTTTTGTTCACCAAAATTCATATCGCTAACTAGGATATGAGCCTGTACAGGCCTGACTTGACTTATTTTTACTTTACTCATTCATTGCCTTCTGGTTTACTATTTGGCGATTCACGTAAAATTTCTTCACGTTTACGGATAATTTTTCCGCCAGGACCTAATTCGTCACCGCGAGCATTAACTTTTACGTTACCCACAGCAACAGTCATTTCGTTTTGCATAACGAGTTTGTTCATATCAACTACTTTGCCCTGCATTGAGCGATGTAATTGTCTTTGTTGTTCTTTCATTGCCATATTAATCTCCTAGGATTATGCTTTTACTTATCTCAAAAATTCTCGCCAGTCTAAATTATATTTGATGGGATCTATACTATGAACTCCAATAATAAAGAGTACATAACTGGCTACGCTAGATCCTCGTCCTACTCCCCAAACTACACCTTCTTTTGAGCAAGTATCTACAAAGTATTTTAGCCAGCGCAGTAAATCTAGCATATTTCTTGCTTTATACGCTTCTAACTCTTCTACTAGCCTAGTATGCTGAGGATCCCAAGGAGGAGCCTGCCCAAACAGCCAATTTTCGATATCTAATGTTTTATATTCATCGGGCATGTTCCAGTAAGATTGGCAAGCCCTGTCGTAGTCTTCAACTTGGAAATGTGTTTCGTATGGGGGGACAAATTTGAAACCAATTTGTTTTTCTAACTCTTTAACTGATTCTGTGCGTTCAACTAGCAGAGTATCGTCAGCAGAAAATTGGTGCCCATTATATAAGGCATCAAATAAGTCTTGTTCGTTAAAAATAGGATTGCTATATTTGTCTAATTGCATCCAACTAGTTTAGCTGACTTTAATTAGTTTGTCAAGATCTTTATTGCGAGTATTCATCATTTTTTCATACGCAGAAGCTTGGCGCTTTGCCAATTCTGCTTTGTATGTATCCAATGCCATAGCAATTTGTTGTTGCAAATCAAAATTATGGGTAGCAAAGTATTTTCGAGTTAAATCATTTATTTTCGAATCTACTTCGCTATCTTTAAGAACTGAAAGGTCGCCAATTAATGGATGCATATTACCAACTTTCAACCAATACTCTTTTCCAAGTGTTCGCTGCCACGCAAACATAAATGTATGTACTGTCGTAAGCTATCTGCCCTGGGAGGCCTGTTGCACTAGCAGTTCCTGGGGCACTAACAACTTCTCCAGGTTGCACACCTTCTATAGTGCAGCTGTTATTACCAATTACATACCACTTGCCTTGGATATATTGTAATGTGCAAGAATCCCCAGTGGAGTTGAATATAATAGTACCCGAACCGCTAGATTTCCAACCTGCATTTGAAATGGATGCAGACATTGTACCGCTAGCATTTTTCATCACCAGCGATTTAACTTGCCCTTCGATGCCGTCCGCTAGTGTACAACTTTCAACACCTGATGTGCTAAAATAACTTACTGATGTATCTAAACTAATGGATCCTGAAGCAGATACGTCTTCACTGCCGTTGAAGGATAATTTAGCCATCGACCAAGATGCTACTGGTGGACTTCCATATACTCCAGCAAAAACTAAAGTTAATGCACCGTAGTTGCCAGACATACTAATGTCCCCACTTACTCCATTGATAAGTGCATCACCTGGATCGATAGTAATAGGATTAGTACCAGCATTGCCAGCATCAAAAATATTAACAGTAGTTCCAACAGTTGGTGTTGTTGGTAATGTAATAGTGATAGCATTGTCTGTAGTATCAGCTAATACATTTTGAGTACCCGGAACTACATAATCTTTAAGAATTTTAACAGGACCACCGTTGACTGTAACAGGATATTCCCCGCCAACTTTTGATGTTTCTACATAACTACCTGCGCCAATCATAGCGGAAATTGTTAATAAAGTTCCATTAGGAGTCCCTGCTGTAGATTGCACTGGCGATCCGCCAGGTGTAACTAACAACTGGAAGTTTGTTCCAGAACCACCTGTTTTGATATAGTACAAAGTTCCTGCTGGTTGATAACCAAACAAGCTACCAGTTCCACCCCAAGTGCCTGTAATTTGAATTGGTTGATTGGTAGTCAACGGACTTGTTGGAGCAGAAATTGTAATCTCTCCTTGTGTGCCTGTAATTACTAAATTGCTAAGATTAAAAGCAGCTTCTAGTGTTCGATCCGCTTGTTTTGCATATAGGTACAACGGGCTTGGAGTATCTTCCGTAATTAATATTTCAGTATATCTGTTACTGCCAACTCCTGTACTGAATGTCACATTTGTCGAATAATCTAAAATTGTTCTCTCACCTGGCAAATTATCAGGGTTAACAATAGTATCTGGAGTAGTAGAAAATCTTAGCTGATACGCAGTGTTTGACGAATCTTCTTGAACAAATCTGTATTTCTTTCCTGCTTTGAAAGTTTTAAGAACACTTGCTTGTACGCCTAAATTAGTAGATAACGGAACATTGTTAATATGAAAAACTGGTTGGTTACCAGCACCGTTATCATCAACAGTTACTTGATATGTAACTAAATCAACGTTGTTTGACCATTTGCTTGTGCTTGAGTTATACTTTAAAGAATCGCCTGTCCTTGGATTTGCAATACTTACATTGGTAATTGTGCCAATGTCGGCAATTGTAACAGAACTAGTTGTTAAGGTAGTATTTCCTGTAACAGTTAAATTTCCGCTGATTATAGTGTTACCACCAACGTTTAAGTTTTTTGCAATTCCAGCACCGCCTGCTACTCGTAAAGCTCCGCTGGTTGTAGATGTAGAATTTGTAAGTTCATCTACGCTTATTGAGCCAACTTTTAAATTAGTATAGTTAGTTGGTGCCGCGTCTAGATTACTAATGTAATTTACATAAATCTTTTTACTAGTGTTTCCAGTCCATGTCCACGCTTCGATTACTTGATCTGCTTCATTTGGATTTAATAAAAGAGGTAAGGTAAAATCTGAATCACTAATAATAGTACCTGAGTTTTCTGTAGATAATGTAACAGACTTCCACGGTTTAACAGTTCCAGTACCACTACCTTTTGTTGTGGCTGTAAAAGTTACGCCAGAGGTTATACCCGTCATTGGAGTGTTAGGAGCAACCGATTGCGTACCAATATCTACAGTATACTCGTTAACAGCCAGCAAAGGATTTTCGTTTTTCGTAACAATAATCTTTGTTCCTGCAGATACACCGGTTCCTATAATATAAGTGTTTAATCCTAATGTTCCTGAAGTGATGGTGTTAACGGTAAGGGTGTTTCCAGTAATACTACCTGTAAATACAGCAGTTGGATCTGCACCCATTGTAATGAAATTTGTAGTGTTTACTTCGTTAATAGTATAACGCTTGCCTTCTATGATATCATTTCCTACAGACACCGCAGAGCCGTTACTTCTAAAATGTGCTCTAACTTTAGCATAATTTCCGCTATCAGGCCAATTAGTAAAAGTAAATGTTGAATCAGCAGCTAATATAAATGATTGTAGAGATCCTTTTTCAACATCAATATTGGCAGCACCTGTTGCGGTTATTGGTCCGAAAGAAGTTCCGTGAAAATTAGTATGACTACCGTTAGTAAGATTACTACCTCCAAGGTCGTTAACAAATGGAACGTCAGTTCCAGAGTCACCTGCTAACCTTGACTTTAATACAACTTTACTTTGTAACTCTTCTATTTCAGTTTTCGCATAGGTAAAATTCGTCCTAATTGCTGAAAAATTATCACGAAAGCCTTGGCTATCGTTGTCTTTTCCGGCCTCCGGGTAATCTTTATCAATGTTTGTTTCGTTTATTTGGCTGCTCATATTGTTATCCTATCATTTCTGAATACTAGGTATTTATCTGCGGTTAATCCCTCAACAGAATCAATTATGTATCGATCTGCTGTATAATCTAGCTGATTAAAAGTAAAACCTGTTGTTTTTATGTAATTTTTAATGTTTAACAAAATATCGTCAGCTGCTCCAACTTTGCAATAGCACAGTGGCACAGCTAATTGAAAATCAATTTCTTGCTTAGATCCAGGCTGAATACTACGCATCCATAAGGGCAAATAATTACGTTCAACATTAAAACTTTCATTTCCGTTAGTCCATTTTTTTAAACGATCTCTCCAATTGGAAATACTGTTAGGAAAATATGTAGAAGGATTTGGGTTGGAAACTTCGTATCCTTGACTGTCTACAGTTATAATTTGATCTGGTCTTTCTCGGTAAGGTTCGTCTTCAATTAAGTCAGAGAGATTACGACTCCAAATTGAATTGTTAGCATCTACTGTTATTTTTTTAGGTTGTAAACTGAGATTTTCAATTTTGTTAGCTAATCGTTTTCCGTTAGGTTCTAACGGGTCCAACATCTCGACATAGATTACTTCGTATACAGCAGTTTTTGTTCCTGGAACAAACGCTGTGGACTTTTTAATTTCTCCAAAATGAAATCGTTTACGCTTATGGTTTAGACCTATTGCACTTACATACGCCGCTGCCTCTTTAGTTTCGATACCGGCAAACACTAACATTGCTAATTCAGTTTGTATACCAAAGTTTGGATCATTTGGTCTATAAATGCTCAGTGGAGAAAATACAGTAGCATTATTAATGAATTCACGCCATGTGTTACGCTGTGTTGTTTTTAGGAACGGTTTTACTCTTATATTACTATAAACTAATTGATTAGGAGTATCAACAGAAATTGTAAATGTTTTACTGATTGCACTATAACCATATTGATCTTGGGCTTTAATTGTAAATTCGTAATTTCTATCAATACTAGAAGTATCACCATCAAATGTAGTTACATCAGTTGTAAAATCAAATGTAGTTAATCCTAGCGAAATTACATTGCCTAATTCGTCTAATGTAGCATATTGATTTACTTTCCCAATAATTTCGCCGTCTAGGTCTAAACTTAGTCCAGGAGGAAGACGTCCACTAGTTATTGTATAAAGTATTGTATTATTTTCAATATTTGAATTTGCTTTGACGCTTAATGTTGAAACAAAGTTAGCATTAATAGTTCCTAAATCGCTAGGCGTTTCCCAGGATAACACACTATCAACTTCACCAAGTAAGTCTACTGTAAATATTTTTGGTGATTTTGCAAATTCCCCGCTGTCGCTTATTTTTGCAGCAGTAACAGTAAATTTATAAGTTTTTGTAATAGCAGGCTGATAAGGAACTAATCCAAACACCTCTGCATTGTTTTCATCAAATGCCATCCCTGGCGGCAGTTCACTTAGCGAGCCAATTAAAAAATCAACACCGTCTGGTATATTAGTTTGTAATGGTTCATATAACGTTAAACGAAATTCATTATTAGGTAATGATACTACATTAATTACTGAATGTACAGTTGTTGAATCTTCAACAAGTCCTGCAAATGTTAATCGACTATTAATAGCTGGTGTGCTAGTTGGTAATGTAATTGATACAAAAAATCCTCCAATTGAGTTATCACCAGTAGAAATTTTTCTAGTTGTTGCTTTACAGTCAGCATTAATTTGTTCTAAACTATAAATTACATTTTCTGTATCGTACGTGTCTAATATAAGAGTAACATAGTTATTAGCTCTGTACAATCCTAGATAACTAGAAGTAATCCAAGTTGGTGGACGCAAATAAGTAACGTCAGCGTTGAACAATGGATTACCACTTAACCAAGTTGTATTGTCAGCACGGAAATAATCATCACCAACTACAAAAATTTTAAATTTACGTTTGGAAAAACTGTCGCCGTCTGTAACTGTTATTACAAACTCGTATGTACGATTTAGTTTTCGAGGTTTGTTTTGTTGTAATGCAAAATCAAAAAATACGCTGTCGTAAATATAACTGTCATATCCATTTGTTGGAATAAATGCAAAATCGTATGCAACTGCATCGTACGAGCTGTTAGAGTATGTGCCATCACCATCTTCAGGTCTAATAGCTAGTGTAGGTTGAACAAATCCTACAATACGTCCGTCGTTGGTTAATATTAGTCCTGGCGGTAATTCTCCATCACCCCGTGCTATAAAATAACTTAATTTTTGTCCAGTAGTTGTATCGTTGTCTATAACTTGTAATTGATAATCGACAGGACTGCTATCCATTACAAACAATTCATTTGGATCGCCTAAATTTAGTAACCCTGTTGGAGTAACGAATTCAGGTTTATCTTCACCTTCAATAGTTATTGTAAATGTTCTATCGGCAATTTGTCCATCTTTACTGGCTCTGATACAAAATGTAAAGTCGGTAACACGCGGAACTTCAAACGCAGATCCTGAAATAACCCATTTGTTTATTTCTGTGTTATAATTTAATCTTAAACCGCCTGGTAATTTTCCAGATATAATATTAAAATTAACACCAGTTTCGTTTTCAACTGGTAGCAAAAGGGTTAGTACAATTCGTTCGCTAAACGCTAATCTCGAAGCAACGCCGGATCCCGGCGTAATATATGTAAGTCCTGTAACTACATTAGTACCTATAGGTCCAGCCTCTGTTCCGTTATTAGTTGCTGTGAAGATAATTCCAACGGTGTTTGAAGCAGCACCAATTTTTTTAAAATCAGTAGTACCTACAGTTTGAATTACATACTGATAACCCACAATAAAATTACCCGAAGCAACTGATATGTTAGTTCCAGGTTGTTGTCCAAAATTCCAGCCTGTGGGCTTAGTCCATACATTTAGTGGCATAACTGCTCTCTGTTAAACAATAGAACCAAAGTCTAAGTTTGTTCCTGAAGGATCTACAACTGAAAACCCTAAAAAGTCTGGAGTAACTCCATTCATATTTAATTCGGTGTTTGGAGCATCAATAGTTCCAGCAGTACCATCGATAAACGATCCAAAGTCGATAGTAACAGAATTTGAATTTATTAGTAATTCGATTAAGGCATTTGTTGTTCTTACATCGATTCCAAATACTGTAGTTTGTACTTCGCCGCCTCCAACAGAACCAATAGTAATATTATTACCATTAAGTTCTAAGTCTGCACTTAGGCTTGGGCTTGGGTCATTTTCTAACTTAGATAAACTTTTTAAATTTACAGTATCGACAGTATTAGTTAGTTCAATAGAACCATCAGTACTGGTTAACGATTTAAATTCTAATGTTAAGTTGTCGTTATCTCTGCGTTTAAAAACTCCGGTTCCTGCTCCAACATTCTCTCCGCCAATGATTCCTAATGTACCGCCTACTAAGACAAAGTTTTCATTGACCTTTTTAAACGCGGTGCGTAAATCGTCACCTGTTCCATCGTTTGCGTAATTACCTAATTGAATTTCTTGTATTGGCATAGTGCGTTCTCTTTTTAATATTTACCGTTAATCGCTTGTTGACATTTCTACTGAATGAATTCTAAAATCTACTCTAGCTGACGACACAGCGGTTGCTGTTCTAGTTCCAGTAACTTCAATTAAATTAGTTACAGGGTCACGTTGTACAGTGAATGTTATTAGTGGGTCAGTGCTGGTATGAGTTACACCATACACAGTCATGTGCGGATCACCAAGCGGCCCGCTAGCACTACTAGCATAACCTCTTGAAGCAATAATTGCCTCACATACTTGACTGTGCCATCCTGTGGCATCACCAGTTTCATCTATTTCAGCTTGAATTATAAGTTTAGCCCCGCTTGCATAAAGATTATTTGCTGTCCATATTACACCAGAGCTTGCATTTAAAATAATATTTGATTGTGTTACTTTTGTCTCAACAAATTTTTGTTGAATAGATCCGGTGTTTGGAAGAGACAACGTACCATCTGAATTAAACGTCCAGGTTATTGTACCGTCTGGGGTTAATTCTAAACTCTTAGTTGTAGTTCCTACTGCATAGTCTGCACTTTGTACAGTTAACGGCCAAACATCAGATGAACTAAGATTAACCGATCCACTCCATGTTAGATCCCATCCACCGGGGAAAGCTGCCGCTGCCGAGTTTGTTAATGTTTTTTGTAAACCACTAGCAAAAGTAATAATCCAACCAATTCCAACTGATTGTGTTTGAATAGTAGATGATAATTGTACTCTGATAGCGTCTACTAATGATTCTGAACCACCAGCGTTAGAACTAACAGTAAAGGTGTATATAGTTCCAGTAGTGCCGCCGCCAACACTAGGATTAGTAACAGTTCCTAAATTTGGTAGTGTTAGTGTACCATCTGTGCCAAATACCCAATTACGACTGTTTGCTTGTATTATCAGTTCATTGCCAGGATTAGTTCCGTTGATCTGGGAAACATTAACTGTTGAGGATGCTACACTATTAAAAGTTACAGAATTTGTGGTATTAAGACTTTGATTAAATGAATTACTAGCACTCCAACTTAGTGTAGTGCCATTGGTAGTAAGTACTTTACCAGTATTACCTGCTAAGGCTGGGATTTGTATATCATCTCCAGTCCTAGCGTATAGCTCGTCAAAGTTAGAATTTACTTTTTCAAACGCAGTGCGTAACGGATCACCGGTGCGATCATTTGCTGTTTGGCCAATGAATATAGTTTGTTTAGTCATTATACTCTCCCTACAGCAACTTGAATTACACTAGCTTCACCACTGTCTTTATCTTCTAGTGCCTTACCAATAATAGATCCTAGCGTTGGATTGTTTGCCTTAACAGCACAACCAGGTGTCGACGATGTTGTTAATAAGTCGCCTTTCTTAACCCGTCCAACTACCCAACACGGTACCCTACCCGCCAGTGCAATACAAACTTTAATACCTGTTTGTTCGCTGTTCATAATATAAGCTGGGTTAGTTGTTACTACACCTGCAGCTCTTGTATCATTCATAGTAGTAGTTGTAGTAACTTCTTTATCGCCCCCGAACACTAATACCATTCCAGGTTTATAATTTTGATCACCTTCGTAATACTCTGCTAAGTCAGCGTAGGTTGCTTGTAAACGACTTGAACCACTAAGTGACCAGTAACCACTAATAGTACCAGTTGTTGTATCACTACCAGCACTTAATGTATTGCTGTATAGTGTTCCGTTTCTAACATCAATTATGCTAGAACTTGACACACTCCAGTTACCTGTAATTGCACCAGCAGTACCGCTTGCACCAGTTGTTAAGTTAAGAGATTTCAATGTTCCAGCGGTAACATCTAAAATACCACCATTCAGTGTAGTAATGCCGTTGGAGCCGCTAGTACCAGTTGCTGACAAGAAATTAAACACGCCTGGTGTGTAAAACTGAACAGCGTTTGTACCAGCGTTAATATCAATAATTTTATTATCACTAATCTTTAGTGAAGTTGCATTAATTGAACCACTGTTAATATTTAAATTTGCACCATTAGTTTTAACAATGCTATTAGTTCCTCCTGCATTGCTTACTGGAGTAACAGTATATGTATTATTGCTAGTACTCGATCCGTCGTATGTAACTGTCATTACACCGCTTGAAGAAAATGGTGAATTTCTAATACCATCGCCAGAAGCAACAATTGATCCAAACGATATTTCTCCAACAGCACCAGTGCCTGTACCGCTTGCTCGACCTAATACAGTTCCTTGGCTAGCATGTTGCAGTTTAGCATAAAGTATACCAGTACTAGAACTAACAGCATCTTTTAAACTAATCCAACCATTAGCCGCATCAAACTCGGTATTCTTAAACGATGATAAACCTAAGTCTGCTTGAGTAATACCTGTAGCATTAGCACGAGTAGCAGCCGCATTTAATGCAAGTTTACTTTGTGCAATTGCCGCCGTTGAACTAATCATAGTGTTGACTATCTTGCCTGCTTGGATAGCACTAGTAATTTTTCCAGTAGTACCGTTATAGGTTAGTAGAACATCACTAGTTAATGCGCTATCTGGCAAGTTAATATTGCGCCATTTATTAGCAACAACAGTTCCTCCTCCAGCCCACGGGGTTGTTACCACGCTGGCATAGCTAACCGAGTTAGTAGAGCCGCCAGTAACAATGTAAGTTCCGTTGTATGTTCCTGGACTAACTCCGCTAACAACAATAATTGAACCTACTGGATAAGGAGTAATTGATTGTGTAGCAAAGTTTAAAGTAATTGTAGTACCGTTACCAATACCACCAATAACAGTCAGTGAAGTACTTTGGTCGTATACAGGTATATTACCTTCTATTAAACTGGTCCATTGAACATCGCGTAGTTCTTTAAATTCATCAAAGTTAGCAACTGCCACGTCAACATATTGTTTGTTTGCAGCATTTGTGCCTGCATCAGTTACCAATGGAGTTGCTACGTTTGTAATAGCAAACGTACCCATGTTCATGTTACCCTTCATAGTCAACGAACCATTAAGAGCCATGAATCCTGGACCAACTAAATTGCTTAACGCAACTGGACCACCACCGTGGTCTAGACCTAGACGTTTATCAATGTATCCACGAACAGCTGATTGTACAGGAACAATTTCAGGTGCGTTGTTAGTCATTGACGAATCTGTTGAGAATTCACTTACAACCACACCACGCTTAAATCCTAAACCGTCCAAATTACTCAACGCAATTGATGCTGAGAATGTAACAGTACCAGTACCCTGGTCAACTGTGAAGAATCTACCTACACGGAAGATACCGTTTTGGTCTGATGTTACATAGAACACACGACCTACACCTTCTTCGTAAACTTCGTTAGCCTGTTGTTTACTTTGAGTTGGGTTACCATAAATTTGAACTGGATAGTTAGTAGTTGAGTAACTACCTGTACCAATATCTAAGAAGTCGTGTCCAGTTGCTCGGCAAGTACTAATACGTGTTGTAATTTGTGCAGCCGCATTTGCTGGATAGCCTAAACGTAATGTTGCTGCAGATGCAGTATCAAATGGCTTTGTAAGGCCTAATTGACTACTGTCAGCACTTAGTACTTGTCTAGCAAGACTTACTACAGGAGTTAATGTTGTGGTATTAACACCGTACGAGCCTGGATCTGCTGGATAACTTAATGTAACACTTGTTGCTGTTGATGCTGTTACAGTATATGATCCGTTGTATGCTGCTGTTGCATTACCAGTTACAGTCCAAACAGTTCCAGCTTGTGGAAGTTGTGTTTGTGTTGGGATTGTATAAGTTACTAAGTATGGGCCAGTTCCTGTTTTAGTTGCAAATGCGCTAATGGTAATAGCAGGATTCCATGTTCCAGCATTATAATCATATGCTAATGTTATATTACTTGATGTTGATGCAACAGCATAATATAATCCGTTGTATAATGGATTATTGCTATCTTTAATTCTATACCATTTACTTGCAGTAGGAGCTGTTGCTTGGGTTTCGAATGTTAATATTACTCTGTAACCAGCAGTTATTGTTGTACCAGCACCTACAGTCTGACTCACACTAACTGTCCAACTAGAACCCGATCCTGCTGTAATATATGTATTAGCACTAACACCAGTTCCAGTAATCCGTTGCCCAATTGCTAATGTACCCGAGCTTACACTGGCCACTGACAATGTTGTACCACTTATACTACCAACAATAATTGCTGGTCCGGTTTTATCTGTAAATCCAGTAATAGGAACAAGTGTTGATAAAGTAGTAGATGCTACCAGTTGACTTACGCCAACAGTATAAGTTCCAACACCGCCTGTACCTGTTCTTGCTCCGTTATCTACATTTAATTCAGTAATAAACGTATTTGCACTGATACCAAGACCAAAGATACGCATACCTTTTCGTAAGGTTCCTGATGTAACTGCGGTTACGTTTAGTATTGTACCAGCACTTAATCCACCAACTGAATCTGCAATAGCACCTGTAACTACTGCTGAATCTTCTTCAACAAATGTTCCAGGATCACTTGAGTAAGCAACAGTAATTCTATTTGTGCTAACACCAGCCGTTGCTGTTGTTGTAACAGTTGGACTAGAAGTTAACACTGGAGTTAATACAGCATTACCATAACTTAATATAATAGTTGGTTGGCTAGTATAACCGTAACCAGGACTTACTAAAGTTACAGTATCAATAGAGCCATTTTTAACTGTACATTTTGCAATAGCTGGAACAATAGGATCTCCACCAGAGAATGTAAGTATTGGAGGTGTTGCAGAATATCCACTGCCAGCATTTGTAATAGTGACACTGGCTACAGTTGCAACAACAGTTGAACTAACTGTTGATCCTGCTGGAACCCAACATGCCGGACTTACTATAAATGAGTTTGTAGTACTATCAATACTTTGAATAATAGTACCATCTAGAATAAATGCACCAGCACTTAAACTAGTTACAATCATACCAACTTGTAAACCAGTAACATCGCTTACAGCGATTTTTGTTTGGCTTACCGCGCCTGATATTTGTTTCCAGTAGTTGTAGGCAGTAGTTGTTTGTCCTGAGAATTTATACCAGTTATCAACAATTGGTAATGAGTTAGGAGTCCAAGCAATATCGTATGTTGCAAATTTTAATCCTGATGTAGGAACAGTCTTGCTCACAAAAGACAATGCTGGAATGCTAGAGCCATCGCCTAAGATGTTTGTTATCGAGTTTGCATCGATATTTAAATAACCACTACGAGCAATACCAAATGTAATTGTTCCGCTTGGACTTGTAACTCCAGTTGCTGAATCAAGCACTAATGTATATTGTGTAGCAGGAGCTACTGGAGCTGTTATACTTTGAACATACACAGGAGACGCTACAGGAAAACCAGTTCCACTAACTTTATCTCCTAGTTCAATATCTCCGGCAACAGCATCGACCACTAGGGTTCTAGAACCTACAGTCCAACTGACAACAGTACTTGCTTGAGCAATTTTTAACGGTACTGTATAACTTACTGCTCTATGTGTACGTCCATGCCAGCCAAATAAGTATGTTCCTTTATTGATTTGATTAATTACTGTCGCTTGACTAATTTCAAGAACAGAAATTTTGTTATCACCAACTCGTGAACCTTGTGTCTTGGAACCAACATAACCTCCGGTAGTATATGTAGAAGTTACAGTACTTGCAATTTGTACTTGTGTAGTTGAACAAGCAGTTACGCGATATGCACCGTTATATGAAGTTGTGCCACCGTTACCGTCGTCGATTACTTCTGCAATGGTAATAAAATCGCCAACTATAAATGGAGCACTTGGTTGAGTAGAGTATGTAACAGTTACAGTTGATCCATTACCACTAACACCAGTAACTGCAATGGCTGCATCCCAGTCAATAGCACCTAAATTTGTTAAGTCTGTAGTAAACTTATAATAATTGAACGAGCTATCACTTCCCAGCACAGAAACATTATTTGGTAATAATTCACCAGTAGACTCGTTTAAGTTATAAGCAAGAACACGATATATGTCTGCTAAGTTATCGTTGTATTGTAACGCTGTACTTGGACGAGTTGGGTTAACGTTGGCAATATTATTAAATTTAATATTTTGTAAAGCACGAATGGTAACCATTTGTCCGTCGTACAATGTGAACGCTAAACCTGTTGAACTAGTTCCATTACTACCTGCTGAACTTAAATTTAATTTAAGAATGTTTTGACCACCTAGTGTAACAACAGTATGTTCAACTGAGCTAACTTCGTAGCGGATAATACCACCGCCAGACATAGTGTGATCAATTTCTAATTCACTTGTATTATTTGGAGTATAACTATAACCATAGATAAAAACACTCAATGCTTGTTTGTTAATGGTAGGAGTCATCTCGCTGGCAAACTGACCCGATTTATAAATACGAGCCACTTGCACCATGTCGTTGGCAAGATTAACAGCGTCTGGTTTTTCAGTTACATCAAATCCTGTTGCACGTAAACCATACGTACCGTGTGCATTGGAACCAGCTACAGAACGAATCTGTCCACCATTGTTAGCCCAGTAGTGAGTATGACAGTAGTATGTGAATGTTGAAACTTGTTCCGACACACCGCCGTTTGTACAAAGGATAGCGTAACCTAAGTCGTTAATCATAGCAAAGTCGTTTGCCAACATTGACTTGTTACCGCCCATCTCAATGTTGATAGTTAATCCACCACCATCGTTAAGATAATTAATTACGTTTGATTTAATAGTTGTAGTTGCAGCTGTAATTAATGCCTTCTGAGCAACTAATGTAGCATTTTGCCCGCTTATAACTGGAGCTGTTCTAGTTGTTAGTGTATCAAAGTCTCCATCGTCCATATAGTCTTTGACTATATCGCACAAAGTTCCAATCTTAGTATACTCAGCATCACCGCTTGAAATATTGTTTCCAGAAACAATAGTTTGATTTACAGTATTACCTGATGAACGTGTTACGGGCGACCCTAGTGCAACAAGTTTTGCTACAAAATTTAAACGATCAATACCTGCGGTGTATAATACTTCAATCCCGTCAATCAGACTATTCAATGTTAATTTTGAATAATATGATTCAGCAATATCATAAGTCATAGAATTGCCGCCATATACAATATCGTATATCATTGCGTCAACAATGTAGCCTATTTCAGTACCTGCTTTTACTGAGCTATAAGTTACATATTGTTTTAAGTTAAATGACGATGCAATGTACGCAACAATTTCAGCTTGTAAAAATCCACGGTTAGCAATTAGATGATCTCTTAATTTACCTGCTTCTGTAGTTGTAATACTAGTTGCACTTGGATATACAATAGTAGGTGCTGCTGTTATGCCTTGATCAATAATCGTATTGATAATAGACATGTTAGCAGCTAACGCAGTTTCAGCACCAGCATCGGTTAATGTTTCTAAAGCAAGGTCTCTTGCTTTGTTTAATCCTGCAAGTGTTTGTGGTTTTTGATTAGTAATCACCACACTTGCCGTTGCACGTTGATATGATATGCCTGCTTTAACTGTTTGATAATTTGATCCAAGCACCATGTCATATGTTACAGCATCTAAAATAAGTCCTACATCTCGACTACACGTTTCATTGTCATAGAATCCTGCCGCATTGTAAGGTGTTGCTGTATCAATTTTTAGTCTAACGGTAGCCGTTGCAGCATTAAAACTTACCACATCGTTAATTTGATAACGAGCTCCTTCAACAAAGAAAGCACATGGCGGTTGTGGAGGACGAATATCTAAACCGCTGTTAACTTCTCCAACTACTGTTATAATCTGACCTTTGCCATTAGTGCTGTTAACTGGCACAGTAAATCCGCTACCAGCTCCTCCTAAATTAGTGTTGCTCGCAGTAATCCACTCTCCTGTTTTATAATATTCGCCAGGATTATTTGAAATAATGTTTGTTACAACACCGTTCTGAACAGTAATGTTTGCTGTCGCACCAGTACCACCAGTTGTGGCTGTTAGTGTACCTGATGAAGTTGTTAGTACTAAATTAGGCCCACCTTGAGTTTTACTGATAGTAATTAAATTAGGTTCAGGTGCATTAAGAGAAGTAATAAAGTATCTTGTTCCGGATACAATACCTCCAAATGCGGTTCCTGTAAATGTAATTGCTCCGCCAACAACCAGTCTAGCAACACTACTTAATTTAATAGTGTTGGTTCCTGAATATGTGTCTGTTACAGCTCGTGTTAATCCTAGCACTGGAACATTTGCATAAGTTACTGTACCACTTGCTGGAATATAACCACTGCCACCTTCTTCTTGAGTTAAATCGTAACTTTCAATTCCATCGTATTCAATAGCAGTAATGGTACCACGTAAGCGTCCTGCAAACCCGTCAACAAACTGTCCGCCAGCAAAACGCTTACGGTTAATTGATTGTGAGAAGCTAGAACAAACTTGTCCGTAAGGTGATTTAGTTTTAATTTGACCTTCTGGATCAAGCACCATGGCAAATCCGCCTTGGCCTTGGAATGTCATATTGCTAAGACGTACTTGGTCGTTACACAAGAACGCATCAATTTCTTTATTGTTCTTAGCTTCACTTGTTATGTCTAACGGATTAGTTAAGTAATGTCGACCATAGTTTAACGGATCATATAAATGCCAGTTACCTGTTGTTAGAGTAGTTGCAGAGTTGAATGGATAGATAACACTACAATTCATAAAGTTACCACTGACAGAGTCAATGATTGCTTTACCTCGACGATCAGATCTCATTACTAAGACACTACCTGTTGCAGTAGTTAATACAAACGGTACTGTCGAACCTTGCTTATCGGTTACTGTAAAACTTGTCGAAGTTGGAGTTGTTAATACATAGTAAATTTTTCCAGCAACCAAGTTACCAAATGTTGTTCCTCTAAATATAACAGGGTTACCAATTTCAAATCCGTGAGGTGTGGTACCAGTAGTAATTCTGTTAGTAGTTACAGCAGTACTTGTTGCCGCAATGCTACCAAAGTCGTCCATTAAGACTTTTCCGACCCATGATCCTGGAACTTGTCCTGTGCCTAGTGTGATGACAATTTTGTTAGTAGTGCCGCCTAATAGAATGCTTGATACAGTAGCATAGTCTAAATTATAATTAATTGGTCCTAATTCTAACGCATCAATAACGGAATCACGATAGAAGAATACTTTTCTCCACGGGCTTTGACTAATACGGTCTCTTGGTCGTATAATAGTTCTGCGGAATTCATCTCCGCGAATTGACACGTTTGCCGCTACACGTATTGGATAATCTTCGTAATAAATTCCGCTTTCAACTTGAATAACAATGTGATTTTCTGTTACTGTCTCGCCAAATTCAATTTGCTCACCGATTACAAAGAATCCAGGTTTAGTTAAACGTATTTGAATTGTATCTGAACTTGCACTAGTTCCTGCTGTATACTTTACAATAGATCCGTATGCTGCTGAATTAACACCTACTAATACTTTAGCAGGAATAATATCGTTATTACCTAACGCACCTTGGTCAACAGACCCGTTACCGCCATTATCGACAACTACATTCCATATACCTGTACCAAATGATGGAACTGGTGCAACGCCAACACCTCCTTGGATAATATTAATCATTGTATTAACATTAAAGGTCAAGTCGGCAACAACGGCTGGAGTAACTGATTTAGCAGGATTAAATGTTTGTGGTACTAACGTTTGGAAACGAGTTGCACCGGTTTGATTTAACACTTGTATATGCAGACCTTTTGCAAAATTAATAGCATCCAAGGTTTCTGTATATTGAGTACCAATTGCAACTGCTCTAGCACTGGCGTTTCTATAATAACTCTTACCTGCATTAATACTTTGATAAGTGCCGCCGGTAATTAAGTCAATACTCATAGCGTCAACGATTAATCCAACATCTCGATAGCACAATGCCTCGTCGTAGTTAAAACCGCCTCGGTAGTTAGCATCTAACCAATCTGTAGTTCTTGTAGCAATAGCATTTGTATTAAGAGTAATAATGTTTTTTGTGCTAATAAGATCGGAATCGTATCCTAAAGTTGGAGGGTTTTCTAAATCTGGACCATCGCCGCCATCGACAATAGTACTAATATAACTGAATGATAGTCCAAGAGATGTACTTGAAGAACCAGCATCGGGATATGCAACACCGTCGATAAATTGATCAGCTGAACTGTAAGATGTACCAGGTGCTGTATTTTGAATAACATTTAGTGTTAACAATGTTCCAGCAAACGCAATCGAATTCAACATTGATTGAGCAGTTTTGCCATCGGTAAATAATTGAGTACCTTTAAATCTCGCAGCCGAATTACCACCGTAGATTAAATCGTAAGTTGCAGCTTCAACACAGTCAACAATGTCTTGTTTAAATTGAACAGCATTAATACTAGCAGCATAGGTAGGATCATTAATTGTTAACCATCCAAAAGTTTCTTCAGCGATGAAAATAGTATTTTTTGCGGCACCGGGAATAGCCACTCCAGTAGTTGCATCATAGCCAGTTATTAACGATACAGCATCTTTGTAAGCTTCTGTAGATCCGCTTGGAGCAATATATTTGGTGTCTTCTCGTGCCTCGATGCCCAATGTTAGTAAATCAATAATGATTTGAAATCTTTCTTCTATTGAATCTAATATAGTAGGATCATTGATAACAGGGAAATTTAATTCAACATAATCGATGGCATCTGATTGATATCCGCTCTTGCCGTTAACTATGGCGGTTCTTGCTGTTCTTAACGCACCGGACTGTGCTGTCGTAATTGACGGAGGTGTAGCAGAAGGTGCAACGGCATAGTTATTAATAGTTGTTTTTAATATTTCAATACCTGCGTTGGTTGATGTTAATACAACTCCACCATTTAAGAAAGTTTCGTTTCTGTATTGTTTAACGCTTTGTTGATAAACTGTGGCCGGGCTATCGCTATTAACAATTGAAACAAGTAATGTTTTAATATAATCTAATAAACTTATAAATGGAGCAACTTCGTATTCTGCAATAAGTCGAGTTGAGCCATTCCAAAATCTTAAACCAGTCCATACTGCCTGACTGTTACCGCCGTACATGGCATCGTATACCAACGCCCACGTGATATATTTGATATCTCGTTTATAGTTAAGTCTATTGTATGATAGATTTGGAAATTCAGCGCCGAGATATGCAACTGTTTCTGCTTGTAAGAAATTAATGTTTGCTATCATTAAATCTCTTGCACTTTTTTGTCCCTGTGTTGTATTTGTTTGGTCACTAAAAACTATTGCAGGAATATCGTCACCAGACACTACATTAATAATAGTAGTGATATTTTGTTGTATAGAACTCAATGCAGCCGGAATAGTGTTTACTTGAGTTATAGCAACAATACTATTTTGTAAATCAATTAACAGTTCTGTTAGTTGTGCAACACTGATATTTGTTCCAGAATACGGAAATAAGTTAGCTACAAATATACTTTGTAAGTTTGACTGTAATACTAGATCGTAACTTAGAGCATCAATAATTTGCCCAATATAGATACTAAGAGCTGCATCATCGTAGGAAAAATTTAAAATTTCATCGCGAGCATATTTGATAGCTTCAATTGTTTGACTTAACTGTGTGCCTAGGATGTCTTCTCTAGTTCCGTTGAAATATTGTGTAGCGGATCTGTTGCTGTTAAATGTTGTATCTAATACTATGTCATATCCAACAGCATCTAAAATTTGACCGATGTCACTTTGATATCTAGCTTTATCGTAGGTAAATGTGTTAACATATTTTTCGTTAATATATGCAATAGTTTCCGCTTGAATAAACTCTTTATTAAGTTGTAATAAATCAAAACCGTCTTGATAACCAGTAACGGCAACATTGCCGTCAGTTAATACTGGTGTTGAAAGTATTGTACTAAATGTTTGATCAGGACCAACTGTGTAACTTAATTTTTGACGATAAGGACCTGGTTCTTGGTTAGCCAACGCTATAATGTTTTCAGCTGCAAGGGCCGCTGCGCCAATTGATTTATATGCATATTGCCAAAAACGTCCTTCCTTACCAATTGGTGTTTTTTGTTGTAAGTCATCGCCTGTGGCTTGACTAACATATAAATTTACAGCACTTGAAAATGTTTGGTTGTCAACGTAGAATTTGGTTGCCGCTTGTAAATCACTAGCCCCGTTAGGAGTTCCATAACCCTCTAATGGCGCTGGATGATCTGCAAGTGTTAACTTGCCGCTCATTGTGTCACCCTTACGACTTACCACAAATTTACGTTGAACAGATTCGGTTGACAAATAATTACCAGTTAAGTCTGGATCGTAGTCAGGATCTGTAAAATTTGGAAAATCTGGTTCTGCACGTGGTTTCAATGCACTAGCAACAGCGTTTCCAGCAGCAACTCTTAGGTAATTATTATTAGCATAATTTACAGTAACAGGCATTTGATTGAATGTTGTCTGTGCTGTAGGATTAGAAGCGTTCCAAGCGGCAGCGATGGACAGGCTTGGATCTGCCATACGAACAACAGTTAGTCCGTTGGCATTTAAATGATTAGCTAATCGTGGAGATAAATCTCCTGATAAGCCAGTTGAATCAACTGTAAACTTAATACTGTTATTATTGTCGGTATTGATACGAATGGCACCTTCTGCAACAATTGATCGAGCAGTTAAATTTTGACCAGTTGTGGAGGCCATGATAATCTGATTGGCATTGTAAGTCGCTGGTGTATCACTTAAATCAGTAAAATTAATTGCACCGTCTACTCCAAACACAGCATATAATTCGGTAAAGTTTTCATTTACTTTACGGAACGATTCACGGATACTGTCACCAGTACCGTCATTGCCTTGTACGCCGATATCAATAATATTTTTTGCCATTTGTATTAAACTCCGAAACTTGATCCGCAGCCACAAGTAGTACTTGCGTTAGGATTCTTAATTGTAAATTGTGAGCCCATAAGCTCTTCTTTATAATCTATTTCTGCACCTTGCAGATATGTCATACTCATACTGTCTACGAGTACCTTAAATTCGTCTAGTGGGATTTCAAAATCATCTTCGTTTACTTCTTCATCAAAAGTAAAACCGTAGCTAAATCCGCTACAGCCCCCGCCTTGCACAAAAGTACGTAATGCTAAGTTAGGATTGCCCTCTTCGTAGAGTAAATCTTTGATTTTTGTTTTTGCTGACTCGGAAATAGTGATCATAATTGCCCTCGATACTCATATTTAGCAAAACATTTTTATAATCTTAATGTAAATACATGATGTACTTAGGACAAGAATACGCCCAGCAATGCCACTATCGTAAGAGTAGGTATGGCACAATGCATGCCTACATGCGTAAAAAGACGGTGTTGATATTTCAGTGTGATTGTTGCAGTGGAATGTTTAAGCGTGACCGGGGAAACATGGATCCAAAGCGATTAACAAACAGCGTTTATCATGTTTGTGGGAACTGTGATGCTAAAAAGTTTGCACAAAGCAAAGGAGTTGAAGCTAGAAAAGTTTGGGATATGCCCGTAAGTAGTCTTAAGACGATAGACCAACTCGACCCGAAATAACGTTCCAGTTGATAATATTCCATTGTCTTGACAAGTATCGCTTTTTATCTGCTTGATAATCAAGGGCCCAGGCATGTTCCCACCAGTCTATGAGCAACACAATGTCTTGCTTAATTTGGTGATTTACTATAGTTTTAATACTGCCATCTCGGGCCAAATACACCCACCCGCTGCCTTGTATAGCCATTGCTTCTTTACTAAATTCATCTTTAAACTCGTCAAATGTCTTGAAGTGTTTGGTAATAAACTCGCCTGCTGTACCGTCTGGGCTATTAGATCCTGCAGGTTCTTGATATTGTTCGAACAAAATGTGATGTAAAAATGCGCCTGCTTCATTAAAGTCGGCATCGCCCTCACCAGCGTTAAATCTGTTAACGTATGCTTTGTATAGTTTGCCGTAATGATAATCCATAGTATCTTCACTGATACTAGGTTCCAAGGCATCTCTTTTATACGGTAAAGATAGTTGTTCTAGTGTTTTAGGAGTCTTACCTTCGTTTAGAGTCCACTTGATAAAATTATACATAGTGTATTTATTTAGATTTTTATGTCTACATACTCTGAACGATACTTGTCAAAGTGTCCATCAAACAATCCAAGTTCCTTTATTTTCAATTTTAATATGTTGTATTGTTCTTCGTTCATGTCGCCCCATGCTCTGTGATTAATCGAAATCCAGGATTGATGGGATAATTTTCTTATCTGATTAACAAACGTATCAAATTCATAATCAAAATTAATATTATCTCTTAAAAAATGTCCAGCCCAACTTGGAACTTCGTAATGATATTTGTCAAGGCCGCCGTGTTTTTCTGCCCATAAATGATACAATGTAAATTCGCTTTTTATTGTTGATGCAGATTTAAACCAAGTAGTAAACTCGTTCAATGATGGTTTTACCTGCAATAATGATTTGACTAATTCTGTATGAAAAAATAATGGAGTACAGATGTTTAAAGTTTTGTTGTTAGGAACAGTATTAGTTAATTCAAGGGTTTTGCAATAATCATTCCATATGGAAATAGGCATATTAAATTCTGCTGGCCGGTAAGGTAGCTTACCGTCAATCACAGGATACATTAATGTTCCCCAGGAATTAACTAGAAAGTTTTGGCTGTCGAGTAGAAAATAACCAGTTTCATCAATATAATTAGCAACCGCTAATTTTAATATCTGTTGTGTTTCCCAACCTATTGCCCATGGATTTTTATCACTTGGAATCCATTGATTCCAGTTGTTTTCAATGTCATCTCTGTATATTACTGTTACATTAAATCGTGCATATTCTTTAGATATATGTTCAAAGTGAGCGTTCCAATGATCTCGTCTATCGTTGGGTTCATTCACAACAATGTATAAATCTGTTTTTGGATAGTCGTGAGGTAACCAATTATTATAATAAGTTTTCATGCTTTCTGCCTGCAAACATAACATGGGTAAGTCACGTATACAGGTTACAATAACAATTGGTAGATTTTTATGCATAATGTATATAGTAGCATATTTAACGCTAAATAGTCAACAGGAGATTAACTATGTTAAACGCACTTAAAAAACTATTTGGAATCAAACAAGCTGAAGCCCCAGTTGCAGAAGTACCAGCTGAAGCCCCATATAAAGTAGAAGTAACACCAACTCCAGTAGCTGAACAAGCCACTGAGGCTGTGATTGCATCTATTCCGGATAAAAAAGCCCCAGCTAAGAAAGCTCCAGCCAAAAAAACGCCAGCTGCTAAAAAGCCTCGCGCACCAAAAGCGGCAAAATAATATAAGGGCATTGTGCCCTTTTATTCAAACCGTTTTAATTGCTCAGAGTATCGAGCCATGTCCCCGTGTATCTGAACTTTACGTTGTTCACTGATACCGGGGTTTTCTTCTAGCTCTTCTCGAAGAGTTTCCAACCTATGTATCAGTTGTTCTCGAGATAGCTTTTGGCTTGATTGTACAGTTCCATGCTGGCTAGGTTTTTTCCCTTGCTTTCGCACATTATGTCGAACTGGTTTAGAAAAGTTATTGCCCATTCGTTTGTTTTTTGATTCCAATAAAAGTCACTGTGTGCCCTCAGTTTTTGTTTCTTATAACCATCTAGAAGTAGTTGGCTGTGAACAGGTGCGGTAAGTCCGTCATGGCCCACGAGATAATCTTCACGACTAACTGAATAATGACAAACAGGGCGCACACCGCGCCAACTGTCCACGACACGATTAACACGATGATCGTTCGCACTGATATATTCGCCTTCACGTATCCAGTGATGGTGAATATCAAGCACAATAGGAACGATATCGCTAATAGATAAGCAGTCATCTAGACCCCATGAGTTTTCTTCGTTTTCAATTGTAATACAATTACGTGCTTCGGTGCTCAATTTCTTGTGCGCCTCACGAATACCATCAGGGCCTAATTTGCCACTAATGTGTACATTAATTTTAAAATCTTGGAACTTCTTGCCGTAGCCCATGTAACGAGCCATGTCAGCATGATATTCAAATTCTTCTATAGATCGCCCAACAATACCCGGGTTAATACTAGCAAGAACAACAAACTGGCCAGGATGCATAGAAAGGCGAGTGTTGCTTTTACGAGCACTATCACCAATAAGGCTAAAATTGCGTTCGAGATATTGAACCACATCGGTTCGTTGCCAGAAATAACTCCATGTTGGCTCAGTATAAGCAGGAAGAATGTCGCTGCTAAGGCGAACCATCCTAAGGTTTTCATCTAGTTCTCCCACACGGTCTACAAGTTTTTTAGTAGCCGTTAGATTTTGGACCATTAGGTCCCAGAGCTTTTGTTCTGCAATTTCTTTGCTCTGTCTATTTAACCAACTTATGGTAGTTGTACCAGTATTATATTGTTTAGCATCGTCGTCTTTTTTGATGCCATTTACTTGATCAGGATTATCGATCCATTTACATGCGAAGCCTATCTTACCCATTTTTTTTACTTTCTGCGTCTACTACACGCTGCCTTAGTTCGGTTGTTGAAAAACTGTGCCTACGTTGATTAAAATAGAATTCCATAGGAATATCATGTCCGGTGAATTCTTTACCTTTGTATTCTTCTCCTAATATTCTAACATCTATAGGAAAGGAAAGCAAGATATCACGAAGTTCCTTTTCGCTTGCATATGGAATAATTTGATCTACAAACTTGCAGGCCTTCAACTGCGCCCAACGTTCAAATACACCTTGTACAGGTTTATTTTTAGTATCAGGTCTATCAATTGTAGGATCTGTTTGTATTCCAACTATTAAAAATTCACATTGCTTTTTTGCTTCTTCAAGCATCATAATATGCCCTGCATGTAGCAAATCGAATGTGGAACATGTAAAGCCTATACGTTTCATTACCAATGCCTTATAACGCCTGCGATTATAAAAAAGTTTGTGATAATGTATATTAACACAATTAAAGTACGAATGCAAGCAATTCGGTCTGCTTCTTTATCCGAACTGCCTGCTTTCTCGCCTAGTGCTTTAGCCCAAAGACGCCACAATTGGTTTATCCTTCGTACACTGCCGAGTTACCAGCGTGTTCGAATACTTCAGCACTTCGAAGTTTAACACCCTGGCCAACAGGATAACGTGCTTCAAATACTCTTCCGTCTGGATGAGTCCAACCACGACCATCTTTATATGCTTCGAGTATTTCGTTCATCGTCTTATAAGCCAATTCAGCAAATTTTTCACAACCTACAGCTTCAACTAGACGCAAATCTAGTACACCGCCTTCTGCTTGTTTGCCTAACTTAGCTAGTTCTTTGAACTTTGGAAGATGAGGATCGTCAAATGCCATAACAGTAGTGTGATCAAACTGCCACTCACTCCACTCTTTAAATGCTTTGAGTCCGCCAAAGTCCATAACCCAGTTACGATCATCCAATGTTTCAGATTCAAAAATCAATTTAATACCAATTGAGTATCCATGTAGTAATGAGCAGTGGCTATGTGTACTGCGCCATTGTCTAAAACAGCATGAAAGTCCGCGGTCGTTTCCATATGTTTTTGTTGATAGATATTTTGCCATTGTTGTTTTCCTTTATGAACAATGGCATGCAGAGTTTATATTGCGGGATGAATGCCTAAGTCCGCATATAGTAATTATACAGGTTTTTAGTTAAAGGTCAATGTTATTGGCGAGCAATTGCACCAAAAGGTAACCATTGCCCAGGAGCGCCGCCATCGATACAAATCCAACCTACATAATTGTCTACGGTTGGATTTGAATTCCAACAAATATCACCTTTGCTAAATGATCCTGATGTTGGTATAGCCGAACCCGTTACAAATTTCTTATTGGCAAATTGAATATTTCCACTAACAGCCAAATCAACTCCTTCTGGAGGATTATTGATACCAACTGTTAACTGTCCAAATACTTTAACTGGCTTACGTGCATCTTGTTTATTGCCTATAGTAATTTCATTTTGATCTGCATAGAACTTTTCTTGTCCTAAAATATCAATAGCAAATTTTTGATTTGAAGATATTGCGCCATTTCGAATGGTAAATTCAGATCCATCGTTGAATAAAATTACTTTAGCATTGATAACTGCACGGCTAGCATTAATGCGATCCATAAACGTTGCTTCGCCGGCCACGTTAAGCACTTCTAACGTTCCAACTTTTGATAAGTCAGATTGAGTAATTGTAGGTCCAAGTCCGGTACTTGAAATAACAGTCTTACCGTTGATCATATAGCTTTGATTTTCAGATAAGTCTAAAGATTCAGTTGACCATAGTCTATCTGGTTGGGCCATCATAATAAGTTGTCGCGTGGCACCGGTGCCAGTCCAAACTAGCCCTTGTCCGTATATTTCACGGTCTTTGCTTGTTTTAAATTCTAATGGTTGAAAACGATCAATTCTATTGTCAGCAACTACTGTATCTACAGTTAATGTACCGTAAATTCTTACATCTGCATTTTTTGTAGATTCGTTTCCAAATACAACTTGTCCATTGTTCTTAATAGCAACACGTGGTAGATTGTCGGTTATAAATTCTAAATCGTGATTGGTATATGTACCAATTTGTGCTAAATTGTCTTTTGGAGAAGTAATAATTACTTCAACGTTATTATCAACTACACTTAAAACACCATTCGGTGTATCGGTGTTAAGTCCTAAACGACCAAACGAACTATTAAAATATGCAAAGTCTGCTAGGCTTGCTTCACCTGATACTACTAACTTTTGTAATGTTCCTACTTCTCTTAAACTGCTTCGAATAATGCTACCACCTAAACTGTCTTTATCTAGTACAGGCACATTTTCAATCATGAAAGATTTGTTAGGTGCAAGGTCAATATCCGCACTCGACCATATTCTTGCTCCTGAGCGATAAGCTAACTGTACAGTGCCGGTTGGCCATGTCCATGTTAATCCTTTACTAAAAAGGTCTGCTTCTGACTCGACCGTCCAGTTAATGTTATCGAAAACTAGATCGAAATCATCAGGCTTGCTATTATCTAGCACTTTTAACGAGTTTACAGTCAGCGTACCTTCAAGGGTAACATCTCCCTGTATTTCATCTACAGCGAGTTTTTTAATAACAACTTTGTCGTCTTGAATGGAAAAAATTTGGCTCATAATAGGATCTCTTATCCAGTATTTATCTTAGACTAAGAGTAACGTATAGCCAAAAAAAAGCCCAGAATTAACTGGGCTTTTAAGTTATGCTACTTTAAGTAGGATAATTTCTTCATTAATGCGTCCGTTCATTTTAGTGTCTGTAGCATTAATGTCATCTAAAAACTTACGCAACTGTACCTTACCAGCCGCTTTAAACTCTTTAAGTTTTTCTTCAGGCTTACGAAGTGTTTTGCATACACTCTTAAACTCGTCAAAACCTGTAATTGTAGTTCCTTTTACACCTAATGTTTGAAACTCTGCAGCTACGTATCTGCCTAATTTACGATTCTTAGTATTATAAACCCACAATTCACCGCAACCAAGAATATCAGTAGGATTAATTGACACAAGTTTCAAGGGTTCGTTAGTCTTCATGTATTTGAGTTTAGCAACTAACTTCTCTTTTGGAACTGCTTTAGTCTTGCGTGGAGCACGATTAACTTTAGCTTCTTGGGCAAGCATGTCGCAAGCACTCATAATTTCTTGATAGAATGCAATCAAGTTCTTAATTTGTTTCTTGCTACGGTGGCTATAGCCCTCACGTAGCTGTTCATCGGCCTTGCCGCTAGCCAACTCTTCAAGCTCAGCTAAATCCCTGCTGTAAAGGGTTTTAATGATTCTAGCATGTGCTGCTTTAACTTCTTTACCTTTGAGCAAATTAAGCATTTTAAATGCTTTTGGATCGAAGTTTTCTGGATCAGCTTGGAAGCCTTCGAGAGCATCTTCAATTTCTTCAGTCATTCTGTAAGCAGCTTCGCGAACACGATCCTGAATACTTGGTTGTGCAACTGTTGGTTTGACTTCAACAACAGCATCTTCATCGATATCATCTTTACCTTGCTCAACAATTTGAACAATCTCGTTACGCAACCATGCGGCAGTATCACGACCTTTGTTAAAATCTGCACGAACAGTAGGCATACCTCTGAGCAAGCAACTAGCAATGGCGCCCATCGTAACATTACAGCGGTTATCTTTGGTTTTCTTAAAAGCGGCAATGTCTTCTTTAGTGCAACCAACACTGGTCATCCATTTAATAACTGCGGGTTTCAAATCTTTACCGCTAAACTCTAAACGGTAGTAACCCATTGCGCTATGAAAGTGGCGCATAAATTGATCTGCATCCATAGTTTCACTGCCTTCCCAAATTGGGCTGTGATCTTTTGGTGTTTTAGTGCGGTGTGCAATTACTTGTTTTTTAGTAATACGGGTTTTGGTTGCAACTTTAGCCAATTTATGCTCCTGATTAATTAACAATACAAGTATTATAGCACCGAATGGTACTTATGTCAAGCTCTTGCATTCTGCATACAAATTAGCCAATTCAGGAAATGTGTCCAAAAAATTGGTATTTCTACGCTTATCATGCTCGTCAAAAAATAAAGCAAAATCCTTTAAATGATTTTGTTCACGTTCTTCGCCAAACAGATATTGGATTCTTTCTAATTTGGCTATTTCCCAACCATGGAACCCTTTACCTTCACAATGATTAGATTGCATATAGTTGATTTGGTTTACTATTTGATCTTTATATGTTGTAGGTAAAATGCGAACACTCATCCATTTTGGATTATCTAAATATGGAATATCCAAATTAATCGAACGTTCTTCATCGAAGTGTTTTAATTTCATTATTAAAACATCTTTCAAAAACTCCATATAAGAAGTAACCGATAATGCATTATAAGTAGACATTATACTAAAATTAACTTTGGGTACTTCACTTAAAAATTTATCACAATTTTCTAACCAAATATTATAATTCATTCCGTGTCTAATATATTCTGCTTTTGCACCATACGCTTCTGCACTAGTAAACAAAGTGAATCTTTTAACGGCATTTGTTTCTTGAATAATTTTAATTTTTTCAATAAACTTATCAAATAATTTATCCGGTAATACACAATTACTATTAATAGCTAATTCTAAATTAGGATTTGGATTTTCAATAATATAGTCAAGTACCTTAAATGTATCCTTGCTCATTAAAGGTTCGCCTCCCGTAATTCGGAAAGTATGCAAGGTAGGATAGACATCGGGCCACCATTTCCAAAATGCTTCTACATAAGGATTGTGTTCCTTAATTGGAATAGGCATTTTGTTTTGATGATTAGTATGTTCTAGATTATTGTACTGATGTGTAGTAGGATAGCCGCCAAACTTTTCTATCTCTTCCATCCATTTACTTGAAATGTGCGGGCTACAATACGAACACTTGAAATTACAAGCATGACTAAAGCTCACTTCGAGATATGTAGGCTTGATATTGTGTTCCCAACCAGCCTCCATTACATCAAAGTATCGAGCTTTTCCAGCCCACTCGTCTGTACTTTTGTGTATTCTGTCGCTAAACACATCTGATCCAGCGGGTGCGGAATCTTCAACCTGCCAACAGAAATGACATTCTTCCGGACGACTACCAGTCATCATCATTTTACGCTGTTCTTTTTTAAACTTCGTATTATGTAATGCGCTAGGGTCTTGTAGAATTTCTTCTAGTGGAATCTTATGTGTGTTTGGATGATGACAACTGTGCGTATGACCATTTTGTAAATGCAAAGTGACTTGGAGCCACTTTGCTAAACACATGCCTGGACCTGTTCGGTCTAATATTGTTTTGGCTTTTTTAAGCCAAATAATTCTTTCATCTTTCATTTAGGTCCAGAGGCTTTGGCGAATCTTAATAAGCCGAATCATCATTTCTTCATCTTCTTTTTCGTAAGCGGCTTCAATTTTTTGTAGTAACTTATGAGCTTTGTCGCTGGCCTTTTTAAGCACAGGATCTTTATCACTGCTAAAACTTAAACGTCCACCGTTGGCAATACGACTTGCTTCGCAAGCCGCAGTCCACCCACTTGCATCGTATGCGTCAGGACGATTGCGATAAGTCACAGTCCACCAAGTATATAGCTCTATAATCTCTTTTGCAGCAGTAGCTTGGTAAGTCGGCTCTTCTTTTTCGCCTTCTTCGATAAAATCTTTGTTAGTAAGGGTGCTGGCCCATTTTAAATATTCCATGCCAGCTTCAGCATTGCGCCAAGTTCTCCAACGTAGCCAACCACTACGCCACCAAGGCACATCAAACTTAGTCTTAGCATCGTCGCTCCAAATGCAGTGATGCCATGCTTGTTCTATTTCAACAAAGTCCACAAGCTCATTGAACATACAAGGAAGAAAGCGATTGCCAACATCACTCCAATTACCCGGTTGTATGTCGCGAGGATGGGCTGTAAGAGCGTGAGAGTGAGACACCCAGCGATTATTGATATAATAGCGTACATCATTTAATTTGTCCGGTATGTAATAGACTATTTTTTGAAGGTAGTCTAAACCTTCTTCAGCAATCCACCAACGAATGGGATGAGCGGCTTTGGCCTTATCCTCCCATTCGTTCCACTCTTCGCTGGTGCCACACTTGAGCTTTGGTGTGCCACGCAACCAATCTGCAAACTTGCTGATTGTCCAATAATGACTACGCATTTTTAATCCTTACGCCCACCAAAGAGCTGTAACAAACTTAAGAACAGATTAATAAAATCTAAATACAGGCTTAATGCCCCCGCAATTTCTGCTTTACCATCATTGTCATAACTGACCATTTCACGAATCTTTTGTGTATCGTAAGCAGTTAGTCCAAGAAACACAATTACCGCAATAGCCGAAATTACCATCTGCATCACTGTGCTACCAATAAAGATATTAATGATACTGGCAATAACAATGGCAATAAGACCAATAAACATAAATTGACCCATACTGTCTAGATTCTTTTTAGTAAAGTACCCATAACCACTCATTACTGCAAACAATACCGCTGCTGACATAAATGCAGATACAATACTGCCTAAATTATAAACAACAAATATGGTAGCAAAGCTCAATCCCATTAGTGCGGCAAAACCATGTAGGAAAATTTGTAAAGTGCCTTTGCTCATATTTTCCATATTAAAACTAACAGCAAGAATGGCCACTAGTGGTGCAAAAATTACAACCCACTTCATTGCACCTGTAAAAAAGAAAGTCATCAGAGTGGCACTATTGCCAACTAGAAAACTAACAATCATTGATGTAATAACTGCCAGCGCCATATGTCCATAAACTCGGCCCATTGCACTGTTGATTTGTTGTGCTGAACGATAAACACTAGCACCTGTATAACTCGATCCAAACATATTAATCTCCTTTAAACAAACGGTTTAAGATTGGGCGGTACCCAGCCCACGGGTTTTAAAACTTTACCATCTTCACGCTTACGAACTTTGCCGGTATCTTTATCAATCTTAGCAAAGTTTGTTTGCATAACTTCCTTCCATGCACCCTCGGCATCACTGCCCATACTATGAATAGCGCCAATTGTAACAACTAGAATGTCGATAAGCGCATCTAGTGTTTCTAGCTGATCGTTGTTATTTACAGCAACTTGTAATTCTGTATATTCTTCCTGGATTAATCCAAGATACATTTTAAATTGATCTTCATCGAACTCACCGCCTGTAGTTTGATCACAAGCCTTCATAAACTTTTCTTGATCTCTAAATGCATTTGTCATTTATTTTTCCTTAAATTGTATTTTTAATTTCTGGATCATTTCCTTCGTTACAAGGAAGAGGATGCCCGTAAAAGTCTAACATTAATGTCCCCCAAAGTCTGCCATTGTCTTCAAACTCAACAAAAACCCTTCCGTATGCACAGAAAGTTCTTGCTTCGGTTATTGGTTTTGGATTACGTATTCCAACCGCTAATCCAATCAACAGAGTCATAACAGCAATCCAACCCATAACAGCCAACCTAAGTATTTTCAATTTGTTAGACCTGATTTAAATTTTTTCACCCACTGCAAAACCTCTAAAAGATTTAAAACGTGGAAAACGTAAACTATAAGTGCCATCTTGATTTTGTGTTACGGCATCTGCACGTACTTCAACAACTTGCCCATCGACTTTGCATTGCCAAAAATCATCACGCTGGGTGTCAGTAAAGCCACTACCAACATTAACACGAATAGCTTTTCCATCGTCAACTCCTTCGCACACTAACGCACCCATCTTACCTACGTTCTTGCCTGTGCCTTCTTCTGTAGCAACTACAGTAAGACTAACTTCAATGAAAGGCTTTAACTTGAGCCATGCCACACTACGCTTACATTCGTATCCAGCTTCTGGATCTTTAATCATAATGCCTTCATAACCACCTGCAATTGCCTTGGCATTGATTTCCTTAAAACGTTGTTGACCTTCATCTGTATCTAAATCAACTTCTTCATTAGAAAGTGATGTTACATTGGGCAACAAATCTTTGTTCTGATCAACCCAGAAGCTAATCATACTACTACGGACACGTTGTGATTTATTATACACACCTTTTTCAAAGTCTGCAAGAGGAATAACATCAAACAAATTAAGAATTGCATCACCTGCTTCTACATTGTCTTTGCGATGTACTTGCTTCATCAAATCTTGAAAACTGCTAGACATAATCTCGCCGTCTAGTACTAGATCCATATCTTTACTTGTAGACTTTGCTTTAACTACACGACTGATTTGTTCTGCTATGTGGGGAAAATTAGCCAGTTCTTTACCATTTCGACTGAACATATCCACGCGACCGTCACTACGAACAATAGTAAGAACTCGAACGCCGTCGAGCTTAACTTCGATAAGTTTTTTTCCTGCCACCTTAGTTTCATGATTAGCACTATCATGAGCAAGCTGACAGCCGAATACAGGGATAGCGTAATCAGCATATTTCTTCTCCACTACTTTGTTAATTGTTTTTTCGCTTACGCCGCAACGCAAGTCTTTAATAAGGATACGACGATACCAACCATTCCACTCTTTCTTAGTGGCTGATTTCATCATTGCTTGAATCATATCCCTCGCTGTATTACCGGTGACGTTGCGAGTAACAAAACCAGTAAGAGCGAGAGTAAAACTACTCCAAGGTAGGCCAGCACCATCTTCATCAGTTTTCTCCGGTATTTGTTTAAGCCCAAAAGTTATCATTGGATCTAATGCAAGTCGACAACCTTCAAAGAATTCTTTAGCATGGTCGCTACTTTCGGCAATGGCCTTAATAATCGCTTCTTTATCCAAACGTGAATTATGGGTTTCTAAATCCCAAATGTGGCTGGCACAAAC
>Ga0315909_10000158_pt1 | contig 89215 bp, 140 predicted proteins | sample LakEriMetagenome_11_FD_203527 | JGI IMG/M metagenome (GOLD analysis project Ga0315909, IMG submission 203527) | Freshwater fungal communities from buoy surface, Lake Erie, Ohio, United States - Buoy 2 MA125 | ecosystem: Environmental > Aquatic > Freshwater > Lake | place: USA: Lake Erie, Ohio...
CAGCTACTCCAGCCTCAGTTAAAACTGCTTATGATTTAGCAACTACTGCCAATAATAATGCTGTCAATGCAGGCACATATGCTAATGCAGCTTTTGATAAAGCTAATTCTGCAAATGTTCTTGCACAGTCTGGTTATAATCAAGCCAACACCGCTACAACTACCGCAGGTTTAGCTTATAATCATGCTAATGGTGCGTTTGATAAAGCCAATACGGCAACCACAACCGCTGATGCAGCTTTCGCTAAGGCTAATTCTGCCAATGTGATAGCACAAGCGGCATTTGATAATTCAAATACCAAGTTTAGTTCTTCTGGTGGTTCAATATCTGGTGATGTTTCTGTTACTGGTAATTTGACTATTATTGGTCAAACCATATATGCAAACACAACAACCGCATTAATCGCTGATAATGTTCTTACACTTAATGCAGCTATCAATCAAGCATCAGCGCCAACTGTAAACGCTGGTGTTGAAGTTGACCGTGGTTCATCTGCTAATGTGTCATTACTTTGGAATGAATCTTCCGATAAATGGACATTCACTAATGATGGTTCAACTTACTATGATATTGCTGATGCGGCTCGTTTAGATTCATCATTCACCCACGCTAATAGTGCTTTCAATCAAGCAAATACAGCAACAACAACGGCAGGCCTAGCTTACACGCATGCTAATGGCGCTTTTGATAAAGCAAATACTGTTGCGACTACTGCACAGAACGCTTATGATTTAGCAAACGGTACCGCAGGTATTGCTAATACCGATTATACAACAGTTTCAGTAACAGCAGGAACTTATGGTAATGCAACCTATGTTCCAACAGTTACACTTGCATCTAATGGTCGTGTGACCTCTGTAACAACAACGGCTATAAGTGCTGGTGCATCCATTGGTGATGTATTAGCTCTTTCAATCGCATTAGGGTAAAACATGGCAAAACCAACAACAAGAGCTCAATTCATTGATTATTGCAAACGAAGACTAGGTCATCCTGTCATTGAAATAAATGTGGATGATGACCAAGTAGAAGACCGTGTTGATGATGCTCTTCAATTCTTCTATGACTACCATTTTGATGGTTGCGAGAAGGTTTATATGAAACATCAATTCACACAAGAAGATATTGACCGTAGATGGATTTATTGTCCAGATGCTGTCATATTTGTTCATTCTGTTTTACCGTTTGACGATTCAAATTCTTCAGTCAATATGTTTGACTTGCGTTATCAATTACGCTTGCATGATTTATATGATTTTACATCCGTATCTTATGTGTCATATGAAATCACAATGCAACATATTCGCACATTAAATTTATTATTCTCTGGCACACCACAATTTAGATTCAATCGTCATCAAAATAAATTGATGCTTGATATTGATTGGTCAAGAGATGCACAATTAGGTAAGTATGTTATTATTGAATGTTACCGTAAATTGGATCCAGCTACAATCACATTAACTGGTACTGTAACAGGCAACACATCATCTAATACACTTACAGGCACATCTACTGTATTTGACCAAGAAATTATTGAAAATGATTTTATTACACTCTCTGATGGTCAAGAAGTTCAAGTGCGTAAGATTAATTCACCCACAGAAATTGTAATTGCAGCTAACACCTTATCTGCTAATGTAACTTCTAACACAATGTCAAAAGCTGGCGTATCAGATGTTTGGGACGATAGGTTCTTAAAACAATATGCAACAGCCAAAATTAAGTATCAATGGGGTTCTAATTTAAGTAAATTTGCTGGTGTTCAATTACCAGGTGGAGTGACACTTGATGGTCCAAGAATTATGGAAGAAGCACAGCGTGAAATTGATAAAATAGAAGAAGAAATGCAATCTTACAATGTATTGCCAAATGAAATGTTTATGGGTTAGTGATGAATGGCAACCAATCTTTATTTCAATAACTTTCCGAAGAATATAACTTCAGAGCAACTGCTCGTTGAAGATTTAGTCATTGAATCACTCAAGATTCATGGTATGGATGTTTATTACATGCCAAGAACCAGTCGTGATACGGTTGATTATATCTTTGGTGAAGATACACTTAAACAGTATGTTGATGCCTATCCTGTTGAAATGTATTTAGAAGATGTAACGGGTATGGAAGGTGAACAAGACTTTATTTCTAAATTTGGTCTTGAAATTCGTGATGAAATTAGATTACTTGTTTCTCGCCGTAGATTTGCAGCTAACATTCCACAAACAAGACCAAAAGAAGGTGATTTAATTTATGTTCCTTTGGTTCAAAACTTCTTTGAAATTACCTTTGTAGAACATGAAAACGAATCGGCTATGTTTTATACATTAGGCCGTGGTCGTGGCGCCAATGTTTATGTCTATGCACTTAAACTTAAACAGTTTGTATTTTCTAATGAGATTATTGAAACAGGTATTCCAGATATTGATGAACAAATCCGTGATGAATATCCAAGAACAAAAATTACAATTGGTGCTGGCGGTTCTGGCAAATATGTTAATGATGAGTTTGTTTATGTTGGTGCTAATTTAGCTTCCGCTACTGCACAAGCATTAGTTTATGATTTTGTTCCAAATACATATATTGAAGTTTATAGAACCATTGGAACATTCAGTTCAGGCACACTAAAAGGTAATACAAGTAATGCTCAATGGACAATTAATACCGTTGACAACTTGTTAGAAATGAATACTGTCTTTGAAGATATACAAGATAATGCTCGTATTGAAGCTGAAAGTGATGGTATTATTGATTGGACAGAAACAAATCCGTTTGGTGGTGATTAATGCTAGGTAACGCACAATTTTATAATAGAACAATACGAAAAGTCGTAGTGGCTTTTGGTTCTCTTTTTAATGATATTATCCTACAAAGGTATACATTGGATGGGGCAACCAAAAAAGAAGTCTTTAGAGTTCCATTATCCTATGGTTCCAAAGAGAAATACTTAACTCGTATTACTTCTGACCCAAACTTAACTAAATCTATCGCCACGGTCGTTCCTCGTATATCCTTTGAACTCATTGGATTGGGTTATGATTCTTCTCGTAAGCAAGTATCTACATTACAAAACTTCTCATATAATACTACCGATGGGCTCAAAACACAATATGCCCCAATCCCATATAACTTTGATTTTACCTTATCAATTTATGTGAGAAACCATGAAGACGGCACACAAATACTTGAACAAATATTGCCGTTCTTTACACCAGATTTTAATGTGACTGTTAATTTCAATTCAAACATGACACAGAAATATGACATGCCCATTATACTCAACTCAGCTTCACCTGAAGTTGATTATGAGGGTGATATGTTATCAACACGATTAATTATTTGGACTTTAGATTTTACTGCCAAAGGTTTCATTTACCCACCAGTTAAAACAAGTCAAAACATTATTGAGCAAGCAAATACGAACCTACATATTGATACCATCTCAAGAACTTCACAGAAAGTTTTTGTAGATTATGCAAATGGTTCTAATTACTTTGCTGAAGAAGAAACTATTTTTGTAGAAGACCGTGGTGTTACCGGTGATGTAGCTTATTTTAGTAATTCAAATACAGGCGTTTTAGTAGTAGGTAATCTTAATAAACCATTACAAGCTAATGATATTGTTCTTGGTACCCAAACAAACGCTAAATATACTATTAAAACCGTTGATGCTAATCCAGTTAAGACTGTTATAATTATTACCAATCCAGACCCAATCACAGCTAATGTTGATGATGATTTTGGATTTACTGAAACCATATATGAATATCCAGATTCACCATGAGTAAATTAAATAATAAGATAAGTGAAGCGCTAAATACTGAACCCATAGAAATTAACCCTGTGGTTGAAGTGCAACCTGAAGAAGTTATTCCAACAAATCAGGTTGAAGAAGATGCTGATTTTGCTCGTAGTAATATGAGAACACTTATAGCCAAAGGCAATCAAGCTATGGATCAACTATTAGCTGTGGCTAAAGAATCAGAACATCCTCGTGCATATGAAGTAGCTGCAACTTTAATTAAAAGTTTGGCAGATATGAATAAGGATTTGTTGGATTTGCAAAAAAAACGCAAAGATTTAACACCTAATGGAGATGGTTTTGCAGGAAACGCAAAAAATCTAAATGTAGATAAGGCTATTTTTGTTGGTTCTACAAACGAATTAGTTAAGTTTTTGAAGAACAATAAATAAGGATTACTATGGAAAAATTAGTCGCACAACTCAAAACAATTTTAGGTACAAACTTTGGTTTGTATTTTAAGGCTCACTCATTTCATTGGAATGTAGAAGGCCCAAATTTCAATGATTATCACGCCTTTCTAGGTGCATTTTATACCCAAGTATGGAACAATACAGATTTAATCTCTGAAAAGATTCGTATGCTAGGTTCATATTCTCCAACAGGTTTGGATAGAATGCTTGAACTATGTGACATTCAAGACAATGAAAATATACCAACAGCTATTGGAATGTTTACACAATTAAAGAGTGATAATGACCGTTTCATTATTCATTTAAGAGCTGGTATTGTTTTAGCTGACCAAGCTGGTGAACCAGCAATATCTAACTTCTTACAGGATATATTAGACCAACACCAAAAACAAGCATGGTTCTTGAGTAGTCTAATCAAATAAAATGTCTGACGGATATCTTGGTAATGACCGCCTCAAAAGGGTGGGTGTTGAACTATCTTATACAGAAGAACAAGTAGCAGAAATTATTAAATGTACCGAAGACCCGGTACACTTTATTAAGAATTATGTAAAGATTGTCAATGTGGACCACGGTTTGGTTCCGTTTGACATGTGGCCATTCCAAGAAAAAATGGTCAAAACTTTCCATGAGAATCGTTTTTGTATTGCAAAAATGCCTCGTCAGGTTGGTAAAACAACCACGACAGTAGGTTATATGTTATGGTCTGTTTTATTTAATCCAGATTATACAGTTGGTATTTTAGCAAATAAGGGTTCATTAGCTCGTGAGATTTTGGACCGATTAACAAAGGCCTATGAATATTTGCCTTTGTGGTTACAGCAAGGCGTTGTGGTTTGGAATAAAGGTAATATTGAATTAGAAAATGGTTCAAAGATATTTGCATATGCAACATCCGCAGCCGGTGTCCGAGGCGGTTCTTATAATCTAATATTCCTTGATGAGTTTGCGTTTGTGCCTCACAATATGGCGCAAGACTTCTTCCAATCAACTTATCCTGTGATTTCTTCTGGTCAAACGACCAAAGTTATTATTGTATCCACACCAAACGGATTGAACCAGTTTTATAAAATGTGGACTGATGCAATTGAAGGTCGTTCTACATACAAACCATTGGAAGTCCATTGGTCAATGGTACCAGGCCGTGATGAAAAGTGGAAAGAAGAAACAATACGGAATACAAGTGAAGAACAGTTCCGTGTAGAGTTTGAAACAGAATTTATTGGTTCATCAGCAACATTGATTTCTGGAACCAAGTTAAGAAGTTTAGCATTTCATAATCCAATATCTTCAGATGAGGGTTTGGACATATATGAACAACCTATACCTGGCAGACTTTATATTTGCACGGTTGACTGTGCTGAGGGTGTAGAGGCTGACTATTCTACCATTAATGTGGTTGATGTGACAGAAACACCTTATAGGCAGGTCGCTAAATATAGAAATAATAAATTGCCTTTATTATTCTTTCCAACCATCATCTATTCGGTGGCCAAGAAATATAATGAGGCCTATGCGTTAATTGAAACAAATAACATTGGTCAACAAGTGGTTGACATATTGCATTATGATTTAGAGTATGAAAACATTTATAAGTTAGAACACCACCATATCAAAGGTCAGAGTATATCGGCTGGTTTTAGACGGTCTACTTCCTTTGGTATTAAAACAACCAAATCTGTGAAGAAAATTGGGTGTGCTAACTTAAAAACACTTATTGAAAACGATAAGTTAATCATTAATGACTTTGACACAATAGCTGAAATGAATACCTTTTCAAGGGTTCGTGATAGTTACGCAGCTGAAGAAGGCAACAATGACGATTTGGTGATGGGATTAGTTCTATTTGCGTGGTTGACAGCGCAGACTTTCTTTAAGGATTCTACAAGTATTGATGTAAGAAAGTTAATGTTGGCAGAGCAGAACATGTTGGTTGATGAAGATTTAGCCCCTGTTGGTATCATAGATGACGGAAAACGAGAAGAAATTACGATTGACCGTGAAAATAATGATATATGGACGGAAAGAGGTTATACTCCTTCAACTTTCTAAAAAACTAAATAGACTATAAAAAGAATTTAACAACAACACTATATTATTCGTAAAGCTATTAATTAAAGGAGAAATCCAATGGCATTTCAGCTCTCACCTGGGGTAAATGTATCAGAAGTAGATTTGACTACAATTGTCCCTTCCGTTCCAACATCAATTGGAGCATTTGCGGGGGTGTTTTTGTGGGGTCCAGTCGGTGAAATTATAACTATTTCAGATGAGGTGAATCTAGTAGATAGATTTGGTAAACCTACAACTGATAACTATGAATACTGGTTCTCAGCAGCAAACTTCCTAGCATACTCAAATAATCTTAAAGTTGTTCGTGCGGCTAATGTTGCATCAACAAAGAACGCTGTATCTAACGGTTCAGCAGTATTAATTAAAAACGATGACGATTGGTTAGATAATCGTTCAAGTGGTGCAACCACATATGGTGAATTTGCAGCTCGCTATGCAGGCGCTTTAGGTAACTCACTTAAAGTTTCTGTTGCTGATGCAAACACATATACTGGTTGGGCTTATGCTACACAGTTTACATCAGCACCTTCTACATCAACATACACATCAAATGCTGGTGGCGCTAATGACGAAATTCACATTATCGTTGTTGACGAAGATGGTAAATTTACAGGTACACAAGGCACAGTTCTTGAAAAATATGCCTTTGTATCTAAAGCTTCAGATGCTAAAGATGATTCAGGCAATACAAACTACTACAAGAATGTTATTGCAAACAAATCAAAATACATTCATTGGTTATCACATCCAACAGCTAACGCAGGTGCTTCATATGCTAACGCATCCTCAACATGGGGAAGTGCAGCTGCAGGCATCTCATTTACTAACTTAACAGCTAATGCTACAATCTCACTCATTGGTGGTGCAGACGGTACAATTTCAACTGCTAATGTGGTTACTGCATACGACTATTTTGAAAATGCAGAAGCTGTAGATATATCTTTAGTTGTATCTGGTCCTGCTAATGCAACAGTTGTAACTGATTTAATTTCAATGGCAGAAACTCGTAAAGATTGCCTAGTATTTGTATCTCCAGAAAAAGCAGATGTGGTTGACAATGCTGGTTCTGAAGTAACAGACATCAAAGCATACCGTGAAACTCTTACAAGCACATCATACGCTGTATTAGACGGTAACTGGAAATATCAATACGACAAATATAACGATGTATATCGCTGGGTACCATTAAATGGTGACATCGCTGGTCTATGTGCAAGAACAGACCTTGAGCGTGACCCATGGTTTTCACCAGGCGGTCTCAATCGTGGTATTATCAAAAATGTAATTAAACTCGCATGGAATCCAACAAAAGCAAATCGTGATGATTTGTATGTAAAAGGTATTAATCCTGTTGTTTCATTCCAAGGCGAAGGTGTAGTGTTATTTGGTGATAAGACACTCTTATCTAAACCAAGTGCATTTGACCGTATCAATGTTCGTAGATTGTTTATTGTGCTTGAGAAAGCTCTTGCTCGTGCAGCTCGCTTCTCTCTATTTGAGTTCAATGACCAATTCACTAGAGCACAGTTTGTAAATCTTGTAGAACCATATTTACGAGATGTTCAAGGTCGTCGTGGTATTTTTGACTTCCGTGTGGTCTGTGACGAATCAAATAATACACCAGAAGTAATAGATAGAAATGAGTTTGTTGGTGACATCTACATCAAACCTGCTCGTTCAATCAACTTTATCCAACTCAACTTTGTTGCAGTAAGAACAGGCGTAAGCTTTGACGAAGTTGTTGGGAAGTTCTAATAAATAGAGAAACAGGAGAAAATAAATGGCATTTAATGTAAATGAATTCCGAAGCCAACTGATTGGTGACGGCGCTCGCCCAAATCTATTTGAGGTGTCCATGCCCTTTCCTGCGTTCTCTGCGCCAGGAAACGCACAAACTAAATTGACTTTCATGTGTAAGACAGCACAATTACCCGGTGCAACTATCGGTGTTGTGCCTGTTCAATACTTTGGTCGTGAATTAAAATTTGCTGGCAATAGAACATTTGCAGATTGGACAATCACAATTATCAACGATGAAGACTTTGTTATCCGTAACGCATTTGAAAGATGGATGAACGGTATCAATAGTCACAATCTTAATGTGCGTAATCCAGTAGCTCAAGCTCCTGCAGGTTACACAGTTGATGGTGATGTTAGACAATTCAGCAAAGCAGGCGACACACTCAAGAAATATAAATTTGTTGGTTTATTCCCAACAGATTTAGCTCCAATTGATGTTGATTGGGGTGCTAATGATACAATTGAAGAATTCACAGTAACACTTTCCTACCAATGGTGGGAATCAGTTGAAGACGGTGTAGTGTAACGAGAAAGGCTTCGGCCTTTCTCTATTTTTTTTAGGATGATATAAAATGGCAGTCAAACTCTTTGGGTTCACCTTAGGTCGGAAGGACATTGTCCAACCGCAATTACCTGAGCAGCCTTCCTTTACACTTCCAACGGAGAGCATGGATGATGGTGCAGTTACCATTACATCTACGGCTCACTATGGAACTTATGTAGATTTAGAAGGTTCAGTTCGTAATGAAATTGAATTAGTAACACGCTATCGTGAGATGGCAAACCATCCAGAATTAGAAATGGCGATTGATGATATTGTCAATGAAGCCATCACCCATGATGAAACAGGCAAAGTAGCTAATATTGTTTTAGATAAACTACAACAACCTGAATCTATTAAAAAGAAAATCCTTGAAGAATACAATAATGTTCAGAAGATGCTTAACTTTAGCAATCTGGCTGATGACTTATTTAAGCGTTGGTATATTGACGGTAGAATTAACTTTCATATAGTCGTTGATGAGAAAACACCTAAAGAAGGTATCAAGGAATTAAGATATATTGACCCACGCAAGATTCGTAAAGTGCGTGAGATTAAAAAAGAGCGTGACCCAAAAACTGGCGCTCAAATTATAGCATCTATTGCTGAGTATTATGTTTATAATGACAAAGGTTCTACAACTCAAACCTATACAAGTAATGTAAATGCTGGTTTAAGAATTGCACCAGAATCTATCATTAATGTGAATTCAGGTTTGATGGATGCAAAGAACACTTTTGTTATTTCATACTTACATAAAGCAATTAAGCCACTCAATCAATTAAGAATGATTGAAGATGCAATCGTTATCTATCGCTTATCAAGAGCACCTGAAAGACGAATATTCTACATTGATGTAGGTAATCTTCCTAAAGGTAAAGCTGAACAATATCTCCGTGATGTTATGGTCAAGTATCGTAACAAGATGGTATATGACGCAGCTACTGGTGAGTTAAGAGATGACCGCAAGCACATGTCAATGCTTGAAGATTTCTGGTTACCACGCCGTGAAGGTGGCAAAGGTACTGAAATTACTACATTACCAGCTGGCCAAAATCTTGGTGAGTTGGAAGATGTGAAGTATTTCCGTCAAAAACTATTACAGTCATTAAATGTTCCTATCTCACGATTAGAACCACAACAAGGCGGTATGATTGGTGTTGGTAGAACATCTGAAGTGACACGAGATGAAGTTAAGTTTGCTAAATTCATCCAAAGATTAAGAAATAAATTCTCTCAAATTTTTGACCAGGCTCTTCGTGTTCAATTGGTGCTTAAAGGTATTTGCACACAAGAAGAATGGGAAGATTTCAAAGAAGCTATTTACTATGACTTCTTAAAAGATAATAACTTTACCGAAATGCGTGACGCTGAACTACTCCGTGAAAGAGTAGGTCTATTACAGACAGTTGACCCATATATTGGTCGTTATTATTCTGCTAAATGGGTTCGTAAGAATATTCTTCAAATGAATGACGAAGATATTCAACAGATGGAAAAAGAAATCAAAGAAGAAGAAGATAACGGTACAGGTGGTCCAACAATGCAAGACGGTGAACAGGTTTCACCTGAGCAATATCCACCAGAAGACAACACCGTTGAAAAGGGTGCTGAAGATTCAAAAACTCCACAACTTGATGCTGATGTGGAAAAGTATAGTAGCATAAATAGAAATTAACGGAGAAAATTATGGAAACATCACAATTTATTGACCAACTTGCAGCTGGCGAAGCCGCTCAAGCTAAAGACACACTAACAGATATTTTATCTGCTAAAGCTTTTGAAGCACTTGAAAATCGTAAGATTGAAATTGCTAAATCAGCCTTTGGTGGTGTAGAACAAAACCAAGACGAAGAACAAGTAGATATTGAAGTATTGGATGCTAATGAAATTAATGGCGTTCAAATGGGCGATATTGAAGTTCAAAATACGGAAGATACTCCAGTAGAAGCATGAAACTTTTAAGAGAGTTCAAACAAGAACCAATCGTTGAAGAGGAGAAGCAAGACTACTCCAAATTTGACACATTGGTACGAGCTGGTTTAGCAAACAAATCTCAAATACAAAGAATTCATCGTATTTTGGGTAAAATGGGCGAAGAAAAACCAAATTTCAACCCAGCTGACCGTGCATTAATACAAATGCTCTTTATGAGAATGACTGATTTAATTACAAATAAACAGTTGTTCCAAAAAACGAAACAAGTGGTTCGTGAAGAATATGAAGAGCTTGATGAAGCTATGAACCCAAATGATCCACCATTTGTGTTGGTATTAAAGAGAAAGGCCATTCGTTTATATCCAAACGGAGAAAAGGTCGCTCTTTATTATAATAATAAAATAAACAAATACTTTAGTGTTCCATATGGTCCTGGTGTTGATGCCAACATACAGGCAGAAGATTTTGAAAGCGGTATAAATACCATCAATGAAGGTGCTATGGCTGAGCTGCAAAAGATTAAAGATAATCAACAGCATGGTGTAGTAAAACATAGTGACGGAACTTCAAGTAAGATTGATGTGCAAACCGCTCATGCGATTCTTACCGTTCATAAAAACTTGAACGATGAGAATAAAAAGAAATTTGCAGACATGGTTGGTAAGTCACACCATCATCTACAAAAAGCAGCAGAGTTTTCATGGAAAAACATGAAGTGATAAGTTTTGTTGATTTAATATTACAGAACAAATTAGACGAAGCAAAAAAAGTATTATTTGACCGTCTTGATGAAATGGTCGCAGAGCGTATAGAAAGTGCTAAGCGATATGTAGCAGCGGACAGATTTGAAGAGGCAGAAGAGCTTGAAGAAGCTACTCGCCGTAATCCCAACATTATTAAGATGGGAAGAATTCAAAAGATTCGCCGTAGAATCAGAAGAAATGCTAAAGGGCGAATTGTTGTTCAAAAGAACAGAAGGCGTTCAGGTATAAAAGGGTATCGTGTATCAGGTAACACCGTTAGACGAATACCAGCAACAACAAGAATTAGAAAAGCCCGTTTATTAAAACGGTCATGGAAAACAACTAGAAGAGCAAAACTTCGTAGGACATTAATAAAACGAAAGATGTCTATGCGAAGAAGAGCCGGATTAGGACTAAAATAAAATGCCATTTGAAATTATTAACACTATAAGAAGTTCTTCAATTATTCGTGTTGAAGGAACAGGTACAACTACGGTTGCTTTAGCTAACTTAGCTGCAAATGCTAATGAAACTGTAACAGCTGCAAACATTAAAAGATTGAATTGGTCAACAAACGGCAATATTCAAATTGTCCGAAATTCTGTGCCAATTGCCTCTTTACATAGTGCAGGTGAAATGCGCCTTGACGATTATGGTTATTCAATTGCAAACAATAGCACTTCGTCTATTGTGATTACAGTTAATACCGGCGGTACATTAGTATTAGAAGTATCAAAAGAAACAACTTATGCAACACCATTAACAGGATTCTAAAAATGAAACTTATTAGAGAAACCGTAGAAAATGTAAAATACATCACAGAGGCTTCTGAAAACGGTAAAAAGCATCTTTATATTGAAGGTACTTTCCTTGTAGGTGATACTGTTAATCGTAATAACAGAATGTATAAAATGGATACTCTCCGTGGTGAGGTAAATCGTTACAACGAAGAATATATTAAAACGAATCGTGCATTAGGTGAGTTAGGCCATCCTGACACACCATCAATCAATCTTGAAAGAGTTTCTCATAAGATTGTATCACTATCAGAAGATGGTAATACATTCTATGGTAAAGCTCTGATCCTTGAAACACCATACGGTCAAATCGTTAAAAACTTTATTGACAATGATGTAAGTATCGGTGTATCTTCAAGAGCTCTTGGTTCAGTAGTTACAACTAAAGAAGGTTATAACCTTGTCCAAGATGACCTAAAATTAGCAACAGCGGCAGACATTGTTGCGGATCCATCAGCACCGGGTGCCTTTGTAAATGGCATCATGGAGAATAAAGAATGGATGTTTATTGAAGGCAAGTTTGTAGAAGCTGACTTTGACCGTGCAAAATCGCAAATTCGCAAGGCATCTTCAAAACAAATTGAAGAAGTAGCCTTAAAACTGTTTGAAAATTACCTCAGAAAACTTTAATTTTATAAATAAGAAATCATAAGGAGATTCCTAATGGCAACAAATAAACTCATGGAAGCAGCTGCTGAAGCCCTTGCGTCAAGCAAACAATCCGCACCCGCTGAACCAATGCACAAAGTGGACACACAGGTCGTAGACCTAGGTGGCCCAAAACAAGATGTGGGCGCTAATAAAGCTGGTGACGACATCTATGACAAATATAAAGTTGACGGCGCTAAAGCAGCTAAATCTGCTACTGCACCAACAACTAAACCATCCGATGCTTCACCTAAACAAGAAGAAGCAGAACAAGAAGATGTTGAAGTAATTGCAGAAATTTCTCACATGGATAAAAAAGAAGAAATGAAGAAAAAGATGAAAGAGGACATTGATGCCCTTTTTGCTGACGATTCTACAATTTCTGAAGATTTCAAATCTAAAGTTTCTACAATTTTTGAAGCTCGTGTTAATGACCGTGTTTCACAAATTCAAGAAGAAATTGAAGGCAAATATGCTGACATGCTTGAAGAAGCAATCTCATCTGTTCGTAACGACTTAACAGAGAAGGTAGATGATTACCTTTCTTATGTTGTTGAACAATGGATGGCAGACAACGAAATCGCTATTGAATCTGGCTTACGCTCAGAATTAACAGACGACTTCATCGCAGGTTTACGCAACTTATTTGCAGAACACTATATTGATGTTCCTGCTGAGAAAGTTGACCTCGTTGATGAATTAGCTGGCCAAGTTGAAGAACTTGAAGCTAAGTTAAACGAAGAAATTGAGCGTGGTGTAGAGTTCAAAAAAGCTCTTGTTGAGTCACGCAAAAATGAAGTAACTCGTGAAGTATGTGAAGGTCTCACAGCAACTCAAGTTGAAAAAATCAAATCACTCGCAGAGAGTGTTGAATTCTCCACAGAGGACGAATACAAAAACAAACTTGAAACAATTCGTGAGAATTATTTCCCATCTGGTGTTAAAAAAGCAGATGAATCACAACTAAACGAAACAGTTGAAGATGCTGAAGGCGAAAAGAAAGTCATCAATGACCCATTTGTAGCTGCAGTATCAAACGCAATTAGTAAAACAAAAATTTAATTAGTATTTAACTAGGAGATAAAAATGTATTTGTCCGAAAATTTACAGAAAAAGTGGGAAGGTGTTCTTGACCATCCTGACTTACCTGCAATTAAAGACCCATATCGTAAGGCTGTAACTGCTGTTGTTCTTGAAAATCAAGCTCAAGAAATGCAAAAAGCAGGTCAAGTTCTTAACGAAACAGCACCTGCTAACTCTGCTGGTACAGGCGGTTTTGGTGGTTCAGCTGCTGCTGGTGGTCCAGTTGCCGGTTTTGACCCAATCTTAATCAGTTTAGTTCGCCGTTCATTACCGAACTTAATCGCATACGATGTGTGCGGTGTTCAACCAATGACAGGCCCAACTGGTTTAATCTTCGCTATGCGTTCATCATATAGCACAGCTAATGTGACTGCTGGCGCAGTTGAAGCTTTCTATAACGAAGCTAACACAGGTTTTGGTGGTACTCTAGGTACACAAACAACTCTTGCAGTTGGTGCAGCTACTGCTAACACATTTGTTGGTAACGCAGCTGCTTGCACAGCAATGGCAACAGCTACTGCTGAAGATTTAACATTCCAAGAAATGGCATTCTCAATTGAGAAAGTAACTGTTACTGCTAAAACAAGAGCTCTTAAAGCTGAATACTCAATTGAGTTAGCACAAGACCTTAAAGCAGTTCATGGTTTAGATGCAGAAACAGAATTAGCAAACATCTTGTCTGCTGAAATTCTTGCTGAAATCAACCGTGAAGTTGTTAGAACAATCTACGGTACAGCTAAAACAGGTTGTGCAGTAGGTACTACAGCAGTTGGTAGATTTGACCTTGATACTGATTCTAACGGTCGTTGGATGGTTGAAAAAGTTAAAGGTTTAGCATTCCAAATTGAAAGAGAAGCTAATACGATTGCTAAAACAACTCGTAGAGGTAAAGGTAATGTTATGATTTGCTCAAGCGATGTTGCATCTGCTTTAGCAATGGCTGGTATCCTTGACTACAATTCAGCTTTACAATCAAATGTAAACTTGACAGTTGATGATACAGGCAATACATTTGCTGGTACTCTCTTCGGTCGTATCAAAGTGTATATTGATCCATATGCTCCAACATCAGCATCTTCAGAATTTGCAGTTGTTGGTTACAAAGGTTCAAACGCTTATGACGCAGGTTTATTCTACTGCCCATATGTTCCTTTACAAATGGTTCGTGCAGTTGACACAAACAACTTCCAACCAAAAATTGGCTTCAAAACTCGTTACGGTTTAGTTGCTAATCCATTTGCAGAAGGTACTACACAAGGTAATGGCGCATTGAATGTGTTGTCTAACAACTACTACCGTGCGTTCAAGATTGCAAACTTAATGTAATCTAAAAGTCTTATAATTATAACTATAATAAAAGACTAGAAAAGTAGTAAATCTCAAAGAGGACTCCCTAAAAAGAGTCCTCTTTTTTTTGAGCATAAATAAAGCATTATGACAGCAATCAATCGTAACCCAACAAATCCTAATTTTCTACAGCCAAACAAGTATCAATTAAACTTTGGTCGGTCACCTAATGTCAGGTACTTTTGCCAATCTTTAAGTGTGCCTGGTATTTCAATGTCTGAAGTTCCACAAACCACTCCGTTTGTTGATGTCTATGTTCCTGGCGAAAAGGCAATTTATGATTTGTTAAACATCACCTTTATCGTTGATGAAGAATTGAAATCATGGCTTGAGATTCACGATTGGATCCGTGCTATGACTTTCCCTAAAGAATTTGAAGAATATAAAAAATTAGATAGATTAAACAGATATACAACAAATATACCGACAGTAAAACCACAATACTCTGATGCAACTATTACATTACTCTCATCATCAAATACACCATATTATAATTTCAGATTCTATGATGTATTTCCAACTACTCTTTCTACCTTTGTAATGAGTGCGACAGATTCGCCAGATACCATAATTACAGCTGATGCTACATTTCGGTATAGTTACTTTGATGTAGAGAAATTATTCTAAAAAACGCTTGACAACTTAATGGAAGTGATGTATCCTTGAAATAGGAGGATAGCAACTATATGAAACAACTTGAAGAATTATTAGAAATGTGGCGCAAGGATTCTGATATAGATAGAACAGAACCGGGCAAAGCGTTATTAGATATACCCAAATTACATAGTAAGTATTTGAATATTCTTTCAAAACACCGTCTGCTTGCCAAAGAGGCTGACTTTAAGCTTAACAAGATGAGAGTTTTGAAATGGGAATACTATACAGGTAAATTAGATGAAGACCAACTAAAACAATATGGTTGGGAACCATTTCCTTATGTCTTAAAGGCTGAAGTCAATAACTATATTGAAGCTGATACTGACATCAATAGTCGTTTAGCACAAAAGGCTATGCACGAAGAAATCGTAGATGTGTGTGGTTCAATACTCAAAGAATTAAATAGCCGAACATTCCAATTAAGAGATTTTATAGCATGGGAAAGATTCATACAAGGTGTCTGATTTAATTCTACATAAGAAGAATGAAGTATTCATTCAGTTTGAGTGTGAAAGAAACATCGCACAAGAATTAAGTGACTACTTTACATTCTTTGTTCCAGGTTATCAATTCGTTCCAGCTTATAAAAGTAGGCTCTGGGATGGAAAGATAAGACTAGCGGACTTACGCAACTTTACCATATATCATGGTTTAGTTCCTTATATACAAAAGTTCTGTGAAGAAAGAAGTTACAAACTTGAGATAGATTCAGATGTTATATCTACCGAAGTATTATCTGTGGTAGAAGCTGAAGAATTTATTAAGACATTAAATCTTCCACATGAAGTTCGGGATTATCAATTAAAATCTTTTATTCATGCTATCCGAAATAAAAGAATATTGTTACTATCTCCTACAGCTTCAGGTAAATCACTTATACTTTATTTAATTGTCCGTTATTTACAATCATCTGGTATCAAAAAAGGTTTATTGATTGTTCCAACTACATCGTTGGTTGAACAAATGTTTTCCGATTTCAAATCTTATGGTTATGATTCTGATAGATATTGTCATCGTCAATATTCTGGTAAAGATAAACATACAAACAATTTTCTAACCATCACCACTTGGCAGTCCATTTACAAAAATCCAGTAGAGTATTTTGAACAATTTGATTTTGTTTTGGGCGATGAAGCACATCAATTCAAAGCTAAATCACTTACCACGATACTCACAGGTTGCTCAAATTCTAAATATAGAATAGGTACCACAGGAACTTTAGACGGAACTCAAACTCATCGTTTGGTACTAGAGGGTTTATTTGGTCCAGTTTATAAGGCAACCTCAACATCTGAATTAATTGAGAAAGGTCAATTAGCAGATTTTAATATTAAATGTCTGATTCTCAAGTATCCTGAACCTATATGTAAGATGGCTCGTGATTGGGATTATAATCAAGAAATTGATTTCATAGTCGCAAACAAAGCTCGTAATGATTTTATACGCAATCTAGCTTTATCGCTAGAAGGCAACTCACTTATTTTATTCCAATTTGTTGAAAAACATGGTAAAGACCTTTACGCTAATATTAAACAACATGCAAAAAATAGGCATGTATTCTTTGTATTTGGCGGAACTGATGTTGAGGTTCGTGAATCGGTCCGTTCAATTACTGAAAAAGAAAAAGACGCCATCATTGTAGCATCATACGGCACCTTTTCAACAGGCGTCAACATTCGCAACCTACATAATATTATATTCGCATCACCAAGCAAATCTCGTATTCGTAATCTTCAATCTATTGGCCGTGGTTTAAGAATTGGTGATAACAAAGAAGCTGCAGTTTTATTTGACATCGCTGATGATTTTCGTATAGGCAAATTTGCCAATTACACCTTGAAACATTTCATAGAGCGTGTTAAGATATATGATGATGAAAAGTTTAACTATAAATATTATAACATAGACTTAAAACATGACAGCACTCCCACAACATAGAGTTAAAATTATCCGATTACAAAACGGAGAAGACCTTATTTCCGATTGTATTACAAATGAAAAAGATGAATGGATTCAATTGAACGATCCTATGTCATTGATTGTCAAAAGGTCTGTAAAAGGAACGGTAATGATGATGGTACCATGGTTGCCACTTGAAGTAGTTTCTGATAATATAGCCACTATATCTTTTCACGATGTATTAACATTTGCTGAACCAAAAGAAGATTTAATTGAATATTATAATAATATGGTTGAACAAGCTAAAATATCAGTAGCAAAGAATGATGATGTGTTGAAAATATTAAAAGAAGAATTATTAGAATATCGTGATGAAGTTTTAGATGAGATGTTACCTGAAGATAAAGAAAAGATTATGGTAAATTTAGAAAACTCATCTAATGACAGGAAAAAGAAATTACATTAATGCTTGATTATACACCAGACAATTTGAAATTAGTGAGTGAAGTGATATTAGATAATTTAACTCCAGATTTATTACCAAAGAAATGGATAAAAAGAAATGAATCTAATCCTATGTTTGGTCATTGTCATACAGCTTCAGCTTGCTTACAAAAGATATTTGGAACTAAAATAATTAAACTATATCGTGCCCTAGATGATGAAGGTATCTATCATTGGTGGGCAGTTGATAAAGAAGGTCATCTAATTGATTTAACAGTTGACCAATATTATTCAACAGGTAGAAAACCTCCACATGAAAGTGGAACTAAATCAGGAATGTTAGGATTTGGGTATCGTGTTAAAGTGCTAACATTATTGGATAAGGTACTAAAGCAATTACAATCAAAGGGGACACCGCTAGACTAACAGAAGTCAAGCACATTATGAGGCAATTAAGGATGAATTATGAGTGAAAAGAAACCAAAACATTATGTAAATAACGCCGACTTCTTGAAGGCTCTAATAGAGTATAAAGAAAAGTGTGATGTGGCAAATAAAGCAGGAAAAGAAGAACCCAATATTCCAAATTATGTTGGTGAATGTTTTCTAAAGATTGCTGAACATCTATCCCGTAAACCTAATTTTATTTCATATTCTTTCAGAGATGAAATGATAGCTGATGGTATTGAAAACTGTATGATGTATTTCCGTAACTTTGACCCAGCTAAATCAAAGAACCCATTTGCATACTTTACACAAATCATATACTTCGCATTTCTTCGCCGTATTATGAAAGAGAAGAAACAATTATATGTCAAATACAAAGCTACCGAGCAATTCGGCATATTAGATGAATATGAATTACTAGAAGATTCAGATGGTGTAGCCAAACAGTTTGAATTATATGATAACATATCAGAATTCATTCATAACTTTGAAGAAAACAAGAAAAAGAAAAAAGAAGGTAAGGCTAAAGGATTGGATCAATTTCTTAACGAAGACCTATAATTACCTGTGAAACACTTGACTTTAATTTTATTATGTGTTATTATCGGTGGGTGCGCTGAAGTAGGATTCAGATTTCCTAATTCGTTTTCATATGAGGATACAAATGAATACAGAAAAGTTGCTTCAACATATTAGAGATTTAGAAGAAGAGCATTTAATTTTAGATAGCCAAATTAAGGAAGGATATAGTCAGTTTGTGAATGATGCCGACCTTAGCAAATTAAAATACCATAAACTTAATCTCAAAAGAGAAATAGAAACACTTAAACAACAATTCAATCAAACAAGAATTAAATATTAATGAAATTATGTGTATTGGGTGATACCCATTTTGGTATGCGTGGCGATTCGCTAGAATTCCACAAATATATTAAGAAGTTTTATGATGATGTATTCTTTCCGTATTTGAAAGAAAATAATATCACGACCGTGTTTCAGCTGGGCGATTTATTTGATAGACGAAAGTTTATTAATTTTAATTCACTCTATCTGTGCCGTAAATACTTCTTTGATAAATTAAAAGAAAATAATATCACATTCTATACCATCCTTGGTAACCATGATATTTCATTTAAGAATACACTTGAAGTTAATTCTCCACAACTATTATTAAAAGACTATGACAACATTACTGTATATGATAATTTTTCTACCATTGATTTTGATGGTGTTTCTTTTGATATTATTCCTTGGCTCTGTCCTGAAAATGAAGAAACAATCTTTAAGGCAATCAACGAAAGTAAATCGCAATTAGCATTTGGCCATTTTGAGATTGATGGGTTTGAAATGGATCGTGGTAATGTTTGTCGTGGTGGTATTGACAAAAACAAACTTATCAAGTATGATATGGTATTAACTGGACATTTCCATCATAAATCAGATGATGGTCATATCTATTATGTTGGCACTCCAAATGAAATGACTTGGGCTGATTATAATGACCCACGAGGTTTTCATATCTTTGATACTGCAACTCGTGAAATGGAATTCATACAAAACCCATATCGTATGTTTCATAAATTAAACTATGATGATGGCGCTCAAGACTTTGAATTCTGGAAGGCATATGACTTTTCTAAATTAAAAGAAACATATGTTAAAGTGATTGTAGTTAATAAACAAAACCCTTATCTATTTGATAATGTGATTGACAATTTATATAAAGCTGGCGTATCAGATATATCCATTGTTGAAGATTTTACTGACACAAGTTTTGATACTGACCAAGATATTGTTGACCAAGCTGAAGATACAATGACTATATTAAGTAAGTATATTGATAACCTTACCTTGAATGTAAATAGTGATAAACTAAAAACACTCATGCGTGAACTCTATGTAGAAGCACTTAACACGGAAACAACCGAATAATGCTCGTCTTTCGTTATGTTCGTTGGAAGAATCTTCTTTCAACTGGTAATTATTTTACCGAAATTAAATTAGACAATACAAGTAACACACTTGTTGTTGGTGAAAATGGCTCTGGCAAATCTACAATGCTAGACGCTTTATGCTTTGGTCTTTTTGGTAAGCCTTTCCGTTCAATCGTTAAACCTAACCTAATCAATTCAATCAATGGTAAAGATACTGTTGTTGAAGTTGAATTTAATGCTGGTAACAAATCATATAAGATTATTCGTGGTATCAAACCAAATACTTTTGAGATTTACCAAGATGGTGAATTATTAAATCAGGATGCAGCTGCTCGTGATTACCAAGAATACCTAGAGAAGTTTATTCTTAAAATGAATTACAAATCTTTCACACAGATTGTTATTCTAGGTTCAGCATCATTTACTCCATTCATGCAATTATCAAATACTGATAGACGAGCAATCATTGAAGACTTGCTTGATATTCAGATATTCTCTACTATGAATGGATTGGTTAAAGAAAAGTTAAGTAATAATAAAGATTTATCTATAGCCAAAAAACACGAGATTGATATTGGCCAACAAAAGTATGAACTCAAAGAAACACACATCAAACAATTAAAACAAAACAATGATGAAAAGATTGCTGAATATGAATTAGATATTGCCAACAATTCAAATCATATTGTGACATTGGAAACACAAACAAATGAACATACAGGCAAGATTGATACATTACAAGCTGATGTGACATCTCGTTTAGAAACAGAACAAAAGGTTAAAAAGTTTAATCAATTAGAAACACAGATTGAAACCAATCTAAACAAATATAAGAAAGATGTCAACTTCTTTGAACATAATGATAATTGTCCTACATGCCGACAAGCCATTGATAAACATTTCAAAGAAGAAGAAATTGGTAATTTAACAAGTAAGATTACAGAGTGTACCGTTGGTTTGTCACAATTAGAAATCAAATTACTTGAAGAACAAAATAAACTAAATGAAATTAGTGATAAACAAAAACAAATACAAGAACTACAAATTAAAATTGCAACCAACACTACATCTATTACCGAGATAAAGAAATATATTGCTCGTATTGAAAAACATATTGATGAGTTGAAAAATACCAAAGACATATCAGACACCGAACAGAAACAATTAGAAGAACTTAAAGTTAAGATTGATGAAGCTGAAAAAGAACTTAAAGAATTAATTGATGAGAAAACATATTACGAAGTGGCATCTGGTCTATTAAAAGATACTGGTATTAAAACAAAGATTATTAAACAATACTTACCAATCATTAATAAATTAGTGAACAAGTATTTGGCATCATTAGACTTTTTTGTGAACTTTAACCTTGATGAATCATTCAAAGAAACCATTAAATCAAGGCACCGTGATGAGTTTACCTATAATAACTTTTCAGAAGGTGAAAAACAAAGAATTGATATGGCACTTATGCTAACATGGCGTGCTATTGCTAAACTTAAAAATTCATCTAATACTAATCTGTTAATACTTGATGAAATATTTGATTCAAGCCTTGATGTGAATGGTACCGATGAATTGATTAAGATACTACATATGCTTGAAGATGTCAACCTGTTTGTGATTTCTCATAAAGGCGATATTCTCCAAGATAAATTTAACAATGTAATTAAATTTGAGAAGATTAAAAACTTTAGTAGGATTGTAAAATGAGTGACGATATATTAAGCCAAGAAATATTCACCATTGATACTGGTGCTAATATTACAAAAGAAGAAAAGATTGAACCGTTGCCGTTGTTTGATGAGAATCATCCAATGTTAAGCAAACCAGTACCACAATATAAGAACGCATTACCTAATCAGAACATGAATACTTTAATTAAACGATTAAAGATGACTATGAAACAATTTAATGGATTAGGCCTTTCAGCTAATCAATGTGGTGTTTTTGAAAGAGTGTTTGTAATCGGCACCGAACACTTTCAGTTTGCCTGTATTAACCCACAAATTATTGACCAATCGGCAGAAATGATAAAAGATAACGAAGGTTGCCTCTCCTATCCTGCTTTATATCTTAAAATAGAAAGACCGTCATGGATTATGGCTTCATTCTATAATGAAAACGGCGAACATATTCAAATGAAAATGGAAGGTTTAACTGCAAGATGTTATCAACACGAACTAGACCATATGAATGGTATCAAGTTTGTGCAACATGCTGGGCCAGTTTCATTGAAGTTAGCAAGACAGAAACAAGATAAAATTATTAAAACAATTACACGAAGAAAGAAAAATGGCAGATAGACAAATAGCATGGGTTTTGTTTTTAGTTTCAATAACGATTTCATTTATATTCCTTGGAACTATGGTGAACATGAACTATGAATTAGATAGCCAAAAAAGAAGAAGTGATGCTTTGGATAAAGAGATTCGTATTCTTAAAAAACACCAAGATGATTTGAAATTACAATTAACGATTGTAAATAAAACTACAGCCTCTATTGAAAAAGACATAGACAATACACAAGAATTACAACGAATACAAGCACAAAGAATATCTGAAATCATTAAGAAGAAAAAATAATGGCATACGCATTTGACCCAAAAGACGATGTAGAAACCCAATGGAAGAAATGGTCAGCAGAAAATCCTGTTGATGATATGCCTTTTATTGATGAATCTGAATTAAAAGAAACTGTTATCAAAGACTTGACCTATGTGTCACAGATGGATGTAAAAGAATATACACTCTATCAAAAGTGGTGTGAGGTGCAAGACCGATATCCAGCTGTTGTTGTGTCTGATTTATGGGAAGGCCAAAAACGAGTTATTGAAGATGAAGAACAAAGACGAGCTATTGAAGAAGTAAAAGCAAACTTTTGGAATCCACAGGATCCAGATGAATATCTAAAACTACAACCAGAACTTGTTTATGCAAACAAACAAGATGACCTGCCTGAATTATGGAATTGTATTCGCACCTTTTCATCTACAATGAAAAACAATTCAAACATTGGCCGTAATTTGAACTTTATTGTGAGAGATAAAGTGACCAAAAAATATCTAGGTGTGATTTGCATTTCATCTGACTTCCTAGATTTAACACCACGAGATAATTATATTGGTTGGAGCCGTGAATTAAAAACACAAGGTGGTATGATTAACCATACTGCAATCGGTTCAACAATTGTTCCATTACAACCATTAGGTTATAATTATGTTGGCGGTAAATTGTTAGCCTTACTATGTCTAGCCACACCAATACAAGAAAAATGGGAAGAATTATATGGCGATAAGTTGGTTTCAATCACAACAACATCATTATATGGCCAAGCGAAACCAAATGGTCTATCACAGTATGATGGTTTACCTTATTGGCAGAAAATGGGTTTCACGGCAGGTTCAGTATCTTTTGAACCAGAAAAAGAAACACGATACAAGATTCGCCAATGGTTAATGAAGAATCATACAAAGAAATATTTTGAATGGTATGTTGCTAAGAAACCATCTGGTCAACCACATAAGCGTGACCATAAGAATCGTTCACTACAATTCACTTATTCAAAACTAGGTGTGCCTAAAGAACTTATTAGAACAGCACATGCTCGTGGTATCTACTGGTGTCCATTGTATGATAAGACAGTAGAATTTTTAAGAGCTGAAGATTCAACAGGCATAAAGAAAAACTTTGATACATCGGTTGAAGCTCTAGTTGAAATTTGGAAAAAAGATTTAGCAAAACCAAGAATCAGTATTCTTAAAAAGAAAGATAAGGTTTCAAAAGAAACACTTTTCTATGATGACCTAATCACTCTAACATGGCAAGAAACAAAAGACAAATATCTAGGCCAAGTTGGTCGGTAAACATGGATAAAATGCTTGACAATAAATAAAAGTCCTGTTAGGATGGTTACTGTAAATGCGGTGGGTTGTAGAACATTAATGAATCCCCTTTATTAAGGTCTGTGCAAGCCAGACACACCGCTCCAATTGCGGGAAGTTAGTAGAACAAAGTAGGTGTCCAACTTACTTACTAGGTGCGAATCCTGGATCCCGCTCCATATTCTTATTTTGTTGTTTCCACGCAACATGTTGTTTTTTTACAACATTTGTTGTTTTTTTGCACCAACCCCCATATTTCGCTTGACAAACCTGCTTTTTTATGTTAGAATGGTCACATAACAATTAAAAAGTAATTATATGACGAACTTTACCGTAGAATCAAAATCACAGTTAGCCAAATTGATGGCTACTGAAAACCTCACGATTCAACATTCAAAAATCCAAACTGCTAAGTTTGACCCAAAGAATCGTGTATTATATCTTCCAATCTGGCAAAATATGACAGGCGCTCTATATGACCTTTTAACAGGCCATGAAGTAGGGCATGCCCTTTATACTCCTGCCGAAGGTTGGCATGATGCCGTGGTTGATAAGACCAAGACCAAAAATTTCAAGTCATTCTTAAATGTAGTTGAGGATGCCCGTATTGAGAAAAAAGTCCAACGAAAATATCCAGGCTTAAAAGCTTCCTTTGTGAAAGCATATACTGAATTATTGAGCCGTGACTTTTTTGGAATTAAAGGTCGTGATATTAACGATATGGCCTTTATTAATCGTCTAAACATTTTTACCAAGAGCCAATACACCATGAAAATCTTTTTTACTGGTGAAGAGCAAAAATTGATTGATAAGGTTAAAACTGCCGAAACATGGGCTGATGTGGTTAAAGTTGCCAATGAAATCTATGCCTACTCTAAAGATGAGCAAGCAGATATGCCTGAGCTAGAAGATTTTGATTTTAATAATCAAGCTGAATTTGATGATGAATTTGGTGATGATTCGGATTCTGCTAACGAAGGTAATGCTGACGAAGCAGGCACAGGTGATGATGATGGCAAAGGTTCAGGTGATGAATCAGAGCAAGAATCAGAAGCTGAAAAAGAAAAGACCAAAGAATTCCAATTGAACAATGATAAAGAATCCAATGTTGCAATGGAAGACCAATTTGAACCTAGATGTGAAACCGATGAGGCATTCCGTCAAAATGAAGCCATGCTTTTAGATGAGAAAAGTAAGGATTATGTTTATGTTACTTTCCCTAAAGCTCATTTAGATAAGGTTGTTACACCATACAAAAAAGTCCATTCATTGATGGAAGAATCATGGAAACAACAATTAGATAGCGGACTATTCACCGAAGGTGATGTCCAAAAATTAATTCGTGATTTCAAAAACAAGAATGAAAAATATATCTCATTACTTGCCAAAGAATTTGAAATGAAGAAGGCAGCTAAATCTTTTGCTAAAGCTAAAATATCTGATACGGGTGACATTGATATTAATAAGATTGCTACCTATCAATTTGATGATAATATTTTCCGTAAAGTGATGATGATACCAAAAGGTAAATCACACGGACTTATTTTACTATTGGACTATTCTGGTTCAATGTCACAAAACATGGGCGGTTCAATTGAGCAAATCCTTGTATTGGCGATGTTTTGCCGTAAAGTAAATATTCCATTCCATGTTTATAGCTTCTCTGATTCATTGACTAATTGGAAAAGAGATAATAATATTACTGGTAATTCTGAAGCAGATATGAATCAAATGTTTACCAATAATCCCGGTGAAATCAGAATGAAATCTGTTTTACTCCGTGAATACCTTAATTCAAAAATGGGTAATGCAGAATTCAGTCGTTGCCTCAAGAATATGCTAATGCTTAAAGCGTCATATGATGACCGTAGCACAAGGTATGGTCCTGTGAGATTCTTTAGACCTGAATCAGAAAATTTATCTAATACACCTTTATCACAAGCTATTTGTGCTATGAAAGATGTCATGTTAAATTTCCGTAAGACCAATAACCTAGATTTAAGTAGTTTGGTTATTGTCCATGACGGTGAAGCAGACCAAGTTAGCACATACAACCCAATTAATCCCGATGAAAATAGTACCATCTATGGTGGTAAAATGTTTGAATCATATTCCACTAATATCATCTTCATGGATCCAAAACTTAAATTTGAATATAGGGTTACTCCAGAATCAGATATTAATCGTGAGTATGTAATACGAGCAACACTAGAATGGTTCCGTAAGGCAACAAATTCTAAAATATTTGGTTTCTTTATTACACCAAATAATGGCCGTAATTTACAAGGCGCTATCACCAACAAATATTATGATAAAGACGGTAATTCACTTTATAATAATCATGTAACTACTTGGGATAAAGCCAAAGAGCTATCTAAAGAATTAAAAACAAACAAAGCTTTGGTGTCACACAATCCTGGTTTTAATAAATTCTTTTTCATCCTTGGTGGTAAAGATTTGAATACCGAAATTGATGAGATTGAAGTTGAAGGTAAAGTGACAACCAATAAATTGAAAAATGCCTTTATGAAGTTTAATAAAAAGCGCCAAGTAAATAGAATCGTGGTGTCCAAATTCATTGAAGGCATTGCGGCCTAAGCTCTTGATTTATAAGGGTTTAATTAAATCCTGTAAGTCATTGATTTATAAGGGCATTTAGCTCTTGACAAATAGTGCAATACCTGATATAATGGTTATACAATTAAAAAGGAGTTTTTATATTATGAGTAGCAATCGTGCCGAATTGCGTGACAAGTTTATCAATGCCCTAAAGGCTACAGGTAAACAGGAAGTCACCAAAAGTGAAATTAAAGACATTATGAAGGGCATAGGTCTAACCAATGTCCAATGGTTCACCAAAGATGATTCCAATCGTATTGGTCGGGGTCTTTATCGTGTTCCAGACGCTATAGGCGCATCCAATGTCCAATCTGAACCATTACCTCAATTACAGGCCCAAATCGTTCCAATCGTCAGGAAACGAGAAGAATCTAATAACCGTATTGCCAATGTCACTACTGAATTGGATATCTCGGATTTAGTTCCAAAGACATATAAAAACTATGTCCCTTTTGGTAACTTTGATGATGTGGTTTCTATTGTAGAATCCAAACGATTCTTTCCAGTTTTTGTAACAGGCCATTCTGGTAATGGTAAAACAATGTCCATTGAACAGGCTTGTGCTAAACTTAAACGAAAATTTGTGCTAGTGTCTATGACACCAGAAACCGATGAGAGTGACCTATTAGGTAACTATGTTTTAATTAATGGTGAAATGGAATGGCGAGATGGTCCTGTGACCACTGCCGCTCGTCAAGGCGCCGTTTTATGTGTTGATGAGATTGACTATGGCGCTCAAAACCTATCCTGTTTGCAACGGGTGCTTGAAGGCAAACCATTCTTACTTAAAAAGAAGGGCGAAATCATAACACCTGCTGAAGGCTTTACAGTATTTGCTACTGCTAATACCAAAGGTAAAGGTTCAGAAGACGGTCGTTATATGTTCACCAATGTTTTGAATGAAGCGTTCCTTGAGCGTTTCCGTAATACCTACGAACAAGATTGGCCACCAGTTGCCACCGAGAAAAAGATTATCAAAAAAGAATTGGAATCGGTCAATAAATCTGACGATGACTTTGCCGATAAACTTGTAACATGGGCAACGGTCATTCGCCAAACCTTTGAAGAAGGTGGTTGCGATGAAGTCATTTCAACCCGTAGGTTAGTCCATATCGTAGAAACCTTTGGCATCTTTGGTGACAAAATGAAAGCGATTGGTTTATGTCTTAATAGGTTTGATGATGATACCAAAACATCTTTCGTTGACCTTTATACCAAAGTTGATGCAGGTGCTTCAGTTGAAGAAATTATGGCACCGGCACCAGAAGTAGTTGAAGAGGCTTCCCGTCCTAATGACACGGTTGCTGCTTCGTATTAGTAGTAGTTCGGCACTTGACCTATCGGCAACGATAGGTCTTTTTTATTATGTTTACCTTGAAAGGGCTTGACAATGTTTAATATTCGTGATATATTTAAGTTTCAAATTGAGAGAAGGATCACCTCTCAACCAGTTTTATTTAAGAGTGATTCATATAATGGAGAAAACAAGATGTCAAAAAGACAATCTAATTCTGTGAAGTCTAAAATCCTTGCGTATCTTTCAAAAGACAGCGCTTACAATACCTTAACTGCTGCTAAAATGCAATCAGTTTTCGGTGTTGCAAACCCATCAGCAACAATCAATGAATTGCGTAACGATGGTCATGCTATCTACTTGAACACACGCATTAACACAAACGGTGATAAAGTTTCATTCTACCGTTTGGGTGCACCTACAAAGCGTATGGTTGCAGCTGGTATCGCCGCTATTCGCAAACAAGGTGAGAGAGCATTTGCCTAAAATAGTTTAGGATCCACAAGAAAGGTGTGATACATATAGGTGTCACACCTTTTTTTTATTATTGAAATGGGCTTATCATGGAAATTCAAGTTAAGATTGAAGAATTAAAAAAGAATAAGTTGTTTGTGGCAACACCAATGTATGGCGGTATGGCACATGGTCTATATGTTAAATCTTGTTTAGACCTTCAAACAACAATGTCAAGATATGGGATTGAAACAAAGTTTTCATTCTTATTCAACGAATCACTAATCACACGAGCAAGAAATTACCTAGTAGATGAATTCTTACGCTCAGGTTTTACACATCTACTATTCATTGATTCAGATATTCATTATTCACCACAAGACATCATCGCTTTAATGGCATTAGATAAAGATGTTATTGGTGGTCCTTACCCTAAAAAATCTATCAATTGGTCCAATGTAGCACAAGCTGCAAGAAACCATCCTGATATGGAACCAAAAGAATTAGAAACATTGGTTGGTGAGTATGTGTTTAATGTTGTAAAAGGTACATCGCAATTTCAAGTGACTGACCCGTTAGAAGTATTAGAAATTGGTACTGGTCATATGATGATTAAACGCCATGTATTTGATAAGATGAAAGAAGCTTATCCATTAATTCAATATAAACCAGACCATGTTGGTCAAGCTAACTTTGATGGTAGTCGTTATATCCATGCCTACTTTGATACTGTGATTGATACGAAAGATTCAATTACTGGTGGTGGTTCAGAACGATACCTATCAGAAGATTATATGTTTTGCCAAATGTGGCGTAAGATTGGTGGTCAAATCTTCTTATGTCCATGGATGAAAACACAACACATTGGCACTTATGCCTTTACCGGAGATATGCCAAAGGTTGCACAATATACAGGTAAGTTATAATGCTTATCGGTGTAGTAGGTTTTATTGGTTCAGGTAAAGGCACCGTTGGTGATTTACTAGAACAAAAAGGTTTTGTCAAAGACAGTTTTGCGAAACCATTGAAAGATGCTTGTGCAGCTATGTTTGGTTGGCCTCGTGATTTACTTGAAGGTGATACCGAGGCATCCAGACAATGGCGGGAACAACCTGATGAATTTTGGAGTGAGAAGATGGGTAAGAAGTTTTCTCCTAGATTGGCACTCCAATTATTAGGAACCGAAGCGGGTCGTAATGTCTTTCATAAAGATATTTGGGTCAATTCATTATTGAAACGAGCAGGTGATAGTAATGTTGTTATCACAGATGTTCGCTTCAAGAATGAGCTTAAGTTTATTCATAAGAATAAAGGTATCATTGTTCGTGTTAAACGAGGGCCTGAACCAGATTGGTATCAAGATGCTATTACATTCAATAAAGGTGACCGATATATTGGATGGGCATTAGCAAAAGAAAGGTTAAAACGAAAGGGTATTCACCAATCAGAAACAGATTGGGTGGGTTCAAAGTTTGATTATGTAATAGAGAACGAAGGCACTTTAGAAGAACTCGGTAATAAAGTAGATGACCTATTGCAATTTATTAAAATATGATGTATAATGATTTTGTTATTATTAGAAAAGGTGAAATTATATGAAATTATCCAACGAAACATTTGCTTTACTCAAGAATTTTGGTGCTATTAATCCTGGCATCCACTTTAGAAAAGGTAAAACTCTCAAAACAGTTTCTTCACATAAGAATATTCTAGCACAAGTAGATATTAGTGAAGAAATTCCTGCCGACTTTGGCGTGTATGACTTAAACAACTTCTTATCTGTGGTATCTCTACACAAAGATGACCCATCATTTGAATTTAGTGATAAACATGTGGTGATTGTTGGTAATGGAGGCCGTAGTAAAATCAAATATCGTTTCTGTGAACCAACGATGCTTGTTACACCACCAGAAAAAGGTATTACATTACCTGAATGTGAAATCTCATTAGAATTATCTGAATCAGATTTTGATTGGATTATGAAGGCAGCTGCAGTATTGACCTCACCACAAATCGCAATTGAATCAGACGGTTCAACCGTAAACATCATTACTTTAGATTCACAAAACGATGCAGCTCATACCGATGCTCTTGAAATTGGTAAAGGTAATGGTAATAAGTATCGTATGATATTTAAGACAGAGAACCTAACTAAACTATTAAATGGTAGTTATGATGTTAAGATTACTTCTCAAGGTATCTCGCACTTCAAACATAAAAACATTCCATTACAATATTGGATTTCAACTGAACAAGGTTCTAAATTTGAGAAAGGCAATTAATCATGGCAGTTAAGATATTTCAAAATGCCTTTGGTGGTAATGCCTCAAACTCTATTGCAATTAACCCAGCTCATGTCATGTCAGTATTTGAATCAATGAGTATTAATCCAGATACTGGTGATGAAGAACGAATGACAAACATTTTTAGTGTTTCAGGTAACACCTGGCAAGTTAAAGATTCATATCTTGATGTGATTGCCAAATTGAATGAAGAATAATTTTATATTTTATATTATGAGGTGTGTGAATGGAACATTTATTATGGACGGAGAAGTATCGTCCTAAAAAGATAGAAGATTGCATATTACCTGAACGGTTAAAGAAACCGTTTCAGGAGTATGTCAATCAAGGTAATATCCCTAATCTTCTACTTGCTGGTGGTGCAGGCGTTGGTAAGACAACTGTAGCTAAGGCGATGTGTGAAGAAATTGGTTGTGATTATATGGTCATTAATGGTTCAGACGAATCAGGTATTGATACATTCAGAACCAAAATCAAAAACTATGCTTCATCTATGTCACTATCTGGTGGCCGTAAAGTTATCATTATAGACGAAGCAGATTATCTCAACCCAAACTCAACTCAACCAGCTCTTCGTAATGCAATTGAAGAATTTGCGGTCAATTGTAGTTTCATCTTTACTTGTAATTACAAAACAAGAATCATTGAACCGCTTCATTCAAGGTGTGCTGTTGTTGATTTTGGTCTAAAGAACGATGAGAAGGCTTCCATGGCATCTCAATTCTTCAAAAGACTTCAAAGTGTATTACAATCTGAAAAGGTTGAATATGATGATAAAGTAATTGCAGAATTGGTCAAGAAACACTTTCCAGATTTTCGTAGAGTATTAAATGAGTTACAAAGATATTCTCAATTTGGTAAGATTGATACAGGTATCCTTGCACAAATAGGTAACATTCAATTACAAGAAATTGTAAAGCATATTAAAGCTAAAGACTTTGGTGCGATTCGTAAATGGGTTGCAACAAGTGATTTAGATGCTAATAGTGTGTTTCGCCAAATCTATGATTCATTATATGACTTTATGAAACCACATTCTATACCACAAGCTGTTTTAATTATCGCAGACTATCAATACAAGAACGCATTTGTAGCTGATACCGAAATCAATTTGGTCGCCTGTTTAACTGAATTGATGGCTAACTGTGAGTATAATTGATTGCGATTTGAAGACGAAGATCCAGCTAGGAGAAACAACCTACCATATCCAATGGATGTTGGTTCTCCAAAGTTTGAATTAGTTCCAGTCAAATCTCAAAAAGACCACATGCTCAATATCGCAAGGTTGAGCGCCCAACAAGAGTATGATAGAATTATGGAATTGGTCAATGTATTAAGGAAGCAAGCTGACCAAATCAAAAAAAGATTAGATTTAACTGATATGATTTATGATGCTCATTATGAGTTTCAAGTAGTTTATGGGCAAACATATTGGTTAATCTATCACAAAAGAACACAAAGAAATATATTAAGTATTAATGGTCCTAAAGATTGGAGTTCTGGACCACCATTTGATTATGAATACATATGTGCTGTTAAGTCACTAGGTGACCACACATGGATAGAAGTTGAAAGTGAGAATGTATGAGTCCGTTTGATTATGTAAATGCTATATTACAGAATAAAAAGAAGCTAATTATTGATGAGTTGACAGAGAAGTCTTATGCGCCATTCTTGGTCAACCGAAGTCTATCTTACCATAAAGATTGTATATTCTATGCAAATGAAATGAATCGTTATCATCAGATTGATAAAAAGCTACAGAATGATTTTTTACTAAATATAGTCAGGTCACAAAAGAGACCATTTGCCAAGTGGGTTAAAGCTGAGAAAAGTGAAGATTTAGAATGTATAAAGCAAATCTTTGGTTTCTCTGAATCAAAGGCTCGTGAAGCCGTCCGCTTACTTAGCAAAGAACAAATCCAAAAATTAAAAGAAGAAACCGACATCGGTGGATTGAGGAAGTAAAATGGTTGATTTGAGTAAGTTCGTTGAAGTAGTCTTCAATGAACCAGATGATTTTCTTAAAGTTCGTGAAACACTAACACGAATTGGAGTATCATCTCGTAAAGAAAAAGTTCTTTACCAGTCTTGTCATATTCTACATAAACAAGGACATTATTACATTGTCCATTTCAAAGAATTGTTTGCCCTAGATGGTAAGCCATCCAATATTTCAGAGAATGACATTCAAAGACGAAATGCTATTGCTAAACTATTGGAAGAATGGGGTCTAATTAAGATATTAAACCCTAAACTGTTGGAAGATAATATTGCACCACTTCATCAAATAAAGATTATCGCTTTCAAAGAAAAAGATGAGTGGGATTTAATTGCAAAATATAATATAGGTAAAAAACCACAAGAATATTAGTCGTCAAAGACTAAATATAACCGTGATGCCTTCGGGGTCACATTTTGAAAACTTGCTTATTTTAAGGAGAAAGCTATGACATTAAGTCGTTTAACACCATTATATCATACAACACTAGGTTTTGAAAACTTCTTTGACGAAGTTGAGAAACTATTAAATTCAGACTTTAAGACCACCACAACCACATTTCCACCACACAATATTCTAAAGCTAGACGATAACCGTTATGTTGTAGAATTAGCTGTGGCAGGCTTCAGTAAAGAAGATATTGATGTTTCTGTAAATGATGGTGAATTGGTCATTAAAGGTAACAAAGAAGACAAAGCCGAAGCAGGCGAATACCTACATAGAGGTATAGGTCTTCGCTCTTTCACCAAGACTTTGCGTATCGCTGATACAGTAGAAGTTAGAGGTGCAGAGTATAAAGATGGTATTCTAAAAATTGGTTTAGAGAATATCATTCCTGACCATAAGAAGCCTCGTAAGATTGAAATTGGTAAAGAATTAAATTTCTATAAACCAGAACTTCTTAACGAACAGGCAGCAGCAGTATAAAGGATGGAGGCTTCGGCCTCCACCTTATTTTTAATAATGAATGGAGTATATTATGTTTGGTTCTGATAAGAACTTTAAGATGCCAAAAACTGTCAAAAGGTTGATGACAAGTTTTGGTGGTAGAACAAGAATTGAATTTAAGCATGCGATGATTAAAGCTATTGTGACCGCAGTAAAAGCACCACCACCTAGACGAGACCGAAACCAAAGAGAAGATAAGGACCAGTAAAATGGATTTGAAACAAAAACTAAGCGCAAACTTTTCATTAAATGAATTGACAAAGAGTGAAACCGCTATTCGCAATGGTTTAGATAATACTCCAACACAAGAAGTTGTGGACAATTTAAGAACATTATGTGAGAATGTTTTACAACCAGTCCGTGAAGGATATGGTGTTGCAGTTAAGGTTAATTCTGGTTATAGAGCACCAGAAGTTAATGCAGCTGTGGGTGGTTCAAGAACATCTGACCATTGTAAAGGTCAGGCAGCAGATATTGAAATTCCAGGTGTACCTAATGCTGAATTAGCAGAATGGATTAAAGATAATTTAGATTTCACACAGCTAATCCTTGAATTCTACACACCAGGCATTCCAGATTCTGGTTGGGTTCATGTATCTTATGATGCTAATAACCTTAAAAAGCAGGCACTTACCGCAGTTAAAGAGAACGGCAAAACAGTTTATAAGCCAGGACTTATTGCCTAATTTGAACAGATAAACAGTAGTAGTAGTTAATGGTTTTCAGTAGTGACTTTTAGCTGAAAGTGTTATAAAATATGGATGTTAGTATAAAAAAACTAACGATAAAACTCAAGTTAGACCTTTGCGTTTATATTGCATCTCTAACGATTTGGATTATAAACTAAAAATTTATCAATCTAAGGAGAAATAACATGTGGACAACACCATCAGCTCAAGAAATGCGTTTTGGCTTTGAAGTGACCATGTATGTAATGAACAAGTAATATTGTTCTTACAACGCAAAACCCCACTTCGGTGGGGTTTTTTATTTTGGAGTTTTATAATGAATAGAATTACAGGATTCACAGCATCAACTTTTGATTTGCTTCATGCGGGTCATATTCTAATGTTAGCGGAAGCTAAATCTCAATGTGATTATCTTATTTGTGGTTTGCAAACTAACCCAGCTATTGATAGACCACAAACCAAAAACAAACCAGTTCAATCAATCGTTGAAAGATATGTTCAGTTATCAGCTGTAAAATATGTTGATGAAATTATTGTATATGAAACTGAAAGAGACCTTGAAGACTTACTCATGTTTCTACCACTCAATAAAAGATTCATCGGTGAAGAATATCACGGTAAAGATTTCACCGGTAAGCAAATTTGTGTTGACCGTAACATAGATATAATATACAATTCAAGGACACATCGTTTTAGTTCTACTGAGCTTCGTCAAAGAACCTATCAATACGAATTAGATAAGAAAGCATAATGGCATTCCTAGTCCACAATTTACCACCAATTCAATGCTATGTAAAGAAAGAGTTTCTCTATGACTTTGAAAAAGGCCATGGCGAATACGAACCATGTATTTGGATTTCAATGAAGTGTATTAAGAACCAAGCATTTCGTATTGAAGCACTATTGCCCAACTATGGCGCCATTTATGATAAACTTCCTTTACATGCTTTTGTATCAAGGCAAACAGACCTTAAAAATGCAACATTACCTTTGGATTACTTGCAAATTTGGGACTGTTTGAGTTATAATTTTACTGTCATTGAAAAAGATAATTTGCGTATGTTGAAATGTAAATTCTTGGACAAAGACAGAAAATGGCATTATGGTGAATACATGTTCACCGTAGATTTTTGCCAAAATGACCCTGGTTATTTGAATACAGGATTTTCAGAAACAGTAGAAGAACATAAGAGCTATAATTTTATTAAGTTGGATAATGGACAGTTTGCTGCTCAACCAAATAATAAAACATTATTCTATGATGCTTCTTTAACAGTACCTGAATTCAAAATACCAGATTTTAAGATAGCGTCAAAGTTGTATTCGGTAGAAAAAAACGCTAAACATTCTGCCAGAAACAACAATGATTTTTTCTATGAATTTAAGGAAAGAAAAGAATGAATACTCGTGAAGTAGCAAAGAAGTTGGCCATTGAACACAAAATGCCTCGTGCAGACCGTTATGACTTATTCTTCCGTGAATATGATAACATGGTTGAAGTTGTTGGATGGGTTCAAGACCCAACTTATGATATGAATGAATTTAGGGGCCGTGAGATGTTATACCCAAAAAGATGGGTTACTATCGGCGTTTTACCAGCAAGTTTAACAATTGGATTATAATATGAAATTAAAATTAATTACACTCAAAACAACACAAACACTTATTGGTGAAGTTGATTGTAACGATAAGAATGAGGTTATTATCAAGCAACCTGTTCAAGTAATCGTTCAACCAACAAAAGAAGGGCCTGTAATGGGCTTTGCACCATTTTTAGAGTTTGCCTCTGAATTCAAATCAGGCATTAAAATTTCAATGGACAATGTTTTATGTATTACTGAACCTGTCCGTGAATTAGAGAACCAATACAATAAAGTATTTGGTGCAGGTATTGAAATTGCCTCAGTTATTCCAAAAGTGTGATATACTCCTTGAATGTCAAATTATTACACAAGTGCCATAACTTTTGGCAATCACATTCTTTATCGTGGAATATCCAACGGTCAACAAGTCAAGCGTAAAGTAGCTTATAAACCCACTCTGTATTTGCCATCTAAAAAGGCGACAGAGTGGAAAACGCTTCATGGCGAATATGTTGACCCAATGAAGTTTGAAAGTATTCGTGAAGCTCGTGACTTCGTAAAGAGATATGCTGAAGTAGATAACTTCAAGATATATGGTAACACCATGTATCAGTATGCTCTTATCTCTGAACAGCATCCTGAAGAAATCATTGATTGGAAATACGAACATCTTTGTATTGCCAATGTTGATATTGAGGTTGGTTCTGAAAACGGATTCCCCGAACCTAAAACAGCATCTGAACCACTCACAGCTATTACCGTTAAATTCTCTAATGACCCAATGTATTATACATTTGGTTGTGGTGTTTATGAAAAACACCGTGATGATGTTCAATATATTTTCTGTAAAGATGAATACACTCTTATCAAAGAGTTCTTAATTATCTGGCAACAGAAATCTCCTCATGCGATGACCGGTTGGAACATTTATGGTTTTGATATTCCATATTTGGTTAATCGTATCAGTAGAATATCTGGTGAAGATGAAGCTAAAAAGTTATCTCCATGGGGTGTAGTGAATGCTCGTGAAGATACATTATATGGCCGTTCATTTCAAATCTATGAGCTTCTAGGTTGCGTAACACTAGACTATATGAGGTTGTTCCGTAAGTTTGCACCTAATCGTTCACAAGAATCCTATCGCCTAGACCATATTGCACAAGTTGAAGGTGTGGGTCAAAAGATTGCATATACTGAATATGATAATCTCCATGACTTATATAAAAAGAATTATCAAAAGTTTATTGAGTATAACATACGAGATGTTGAGCTTGTTGAGAAGTTAAACGCAAAAGGTCGCCTCATTGAAATGGCACTTACGATTGCTTATGATGCTAAAGTAAATTATGATGACATCTTCGCTCAAGTTCGTATGTGGGATACAATTGCACATAATTATCTCTATCATAAAAAGATTGTAGTTCCGCCAAAGTTTGTATCTAAAAAGAATCAGGCTTATGAAGGCGCATATGTCAAAGACCCACAAATTGGTTTATTCAAATGGGTAGCATCGTTTGACCTTAACTCACTTTATCCACATTTAATGATGCAATACAATATTGCACCTGATGCTATTGTTGAACCAAAAGATTACACACCAAGAATGAGAGATATTCTTTCACAAGGTGTTAATGTTGAAAAACTATTACACCAAAAAATTGATTTGAGTAATTTAGAAGGTGTAACAATTACACCTAATGGTCAGTTCTTCAAAACAAACAAACAAGGTTTCTTACCAGAGATTTTGGAAAAGATGTATAATGACCGAACAAAATATAAAAATGCTATGTTGGATGCCAAGAAGAAGTATGAAGTGGCTACATCACCAGAAGCCAAAAAAGAATATGGTGCATTAATATCTCGTTATGCAAACCTACAACTCACTAAAAAAGAATGTTTGAATTCAGCATATGGCGCTTTGGGTTCTGAATACTTCCGATTCTTTGACATACGCCAAGCTGAAGGCATTACCATGGCTGGTCAATTAAGTATTCAATGGATTGAAAGAAAACTAAATGAGTATCTTAATAAATTATTAAAGACAGATAACAAAGATTTTGTAATTGCGATTGATACTGATTCGGTTTATTTGAACCTTGAACCTCTGGTCAATTCAGTATTCAAAGACACTTCTGATACAAGCAAAGTGATTGCCTTCTTGGACAAAATATGTGAAGATAAATTTCAACCATATATTGACAAATCATACGAAGAATTGGCAGATTATGTCCATGCTTATGGCCAAAAGATGAAGATGAAGCGTGAAAACTTGGCTGATAAAGCTATTTGGACTGCCAAGAAACGATACATTATGAATGTATATAATTCAGAAGGCGTTCAATATACCGAACCACAAATTAAGATTACAGGCCTTGAAGCGATTAAATCATCCACACCTACAGCTTGTCGTGATAAAATTAAAGAAGCGTTATATATTATTATGACAGGTAATGAAAATCAATTACATACAATGATTGAAAACTTCCGTGATGAATTCAAAAAGATGCCTGTGGAAGATATTGCTTTTCCTAGGTCTATGAATGGTCTCCATGAATATAGAGATAACAAACATATTTGGGCTAAAGGCACTCCAATCCATGTTCGTGGTGCCCTAGTATATAATTACATGCTTGACCAAATGAATATTTCAAAACAATACCAAAAGATTCAAGATGGTGAAAAGATTAAGTTTATCTACCTTCGTGAACCAAATATCTTTAAGACTGATATTATTTCTTTTGCAAGTAAAATGCCTAATGAATTCCGTGTAGAAGAATTTATTGATTATGAAACACAATTTCAAAAGTCTTTTATTGACCCACTACAAATTATCCTAGATTGTATTGGTTGGAGAGCTGAAAGAGTAAATTCGTTGGAGAGTTTCTTTGGCTGATATACGAATTATTAAAACAGGTATTAATGTTTCTAAAATTAAAAAGCAACTTGAAGAATTTGCTGATGATTGGAATGGACAAAAGAGTTTGGTGAACACAAGTCAATTAGACCCACACGAATATACCATTACAGCTGGAGTATTACAATTGGTTATGGGTGCAGTTAATCACCCAAGTGAATTCGCTTATAATACCGAATTGTGTGTGCAAACACCAGCATATGACCATCATACCGAAGTGATTCGTTTTCTTAAAAGACATTTTCATAAATTTAGCCGATGTGGTTTTCTATCATTACCTGTTGGCGAAATAGTAGGCACACATATTGACCAAGGCACATATTACTTAACCAAGGATAGATACCATCTTTCCATACAAGGCCGATATAAGTACCATTGTGGTGATGACGAAGTGATTGTAGAACCAGGCACACTTCTTTGGTTTGATAATAAAAAGCCACATGGTACCGTGAATGTTGGTGATGAAACAAGAATCACTTTTGTATTTGATGTGCCTCATCACAAAAGTAATCCATAACGGTAAATATTAATAAAACACTTGACATACACACTAGATATACTGTATAATACGATATAAACATTTGAGGAGTTTGCATGAGCATACTAGATAAATTAAAAAAGAATTCTACTATTAAAGAGAGTTCTATCCTTTCCAAATCAAAGTTCTTCACCGAAAAAGATATGATTACTACCGATGTGCCAATGGTGAATGTGGCATTATCAGGTCGCCTTGATGGCGGTTTAACACCAGGCCTTACAATGTGGGCAGGCCCATCAAAACACTTTAAGACAGCATTCAGTTTGCTTATGGCAAAATCTTACATGGACAAATATCCTGATTCGGTATTGTTATTCTACGATTCAGAATTTGGTACACCAGTGAAATACTTTGAAACATTCCAAATTGACATGGAACGAGTTTTACATACACCATTAACTGACATTGAACAATTGAAGTTTGATATTATGCAACAGCTTCAAGAAGTAAATCGTGGTGATAAATTGATTATTATTTTAGATTCAATTGGCAATTTGGCATCTAAAAAAGAAGTTGAAGATGCTCTTGAAGGCAAATCTGTGGCAGATATGTCAAGAGCGAAACAAGTTAAGTCCTTGTTCCGTATGGTAACACCACACCTAAACCTTAAAGATATTCCAATGGTTGTAGTGAATCACACTTACAAAGAAATTGGTATGTTCCCTAAAGACATCGTTGGTGGCGGTACAGGTTCTTATTATTCGGCTGATAACATTTATATCCTTGGCCGTCAACAAGAAAAAGATGGTACCGAGATTGTAGGTTATAACTTTATTATTAATGTTGAGAAATCAAGGTATACTAAAGAAAAGGCGAAGATACCAATTGCTGTTTCCTTTGAAGGCGGTATTCAGAAATATTCTGGCCTTGTTGATATTGCAATTGAAGGTAACTTTATTTCTAAACCAAGTCCTGGTTGGTATGCAAAGATTGACCGTAAGACTGGAGAGATTGGTGACCGTGTTCGTTTTGACCAAACACAAACAGACGAATTCTGGAAAGACCTACTCAATGATAATGACTTTAAGGAATATGTGAAGAAAAAATATGAAATCGCTTATAGTAACATTATGGGAGAAGATACAGAATCTCCTGTGGTGGAAACCCAAGAAGAAGATGTATAAAGAAGGCATTGATTATCAATTTGTAGATTTCAACGATTCTGAATTAACAGGTATTGGACTTCTTATAGAAGAATATAAAGGAGTCCTTTACCATTACCACAAAGCTAGAGTTGTTGAAGAAGGTGAAATTGCCAGACTACAATTCGGTTATACTATTGTAAATCCAGGTGAACACGACATTGACACCTTGACAAATGATGAAAAATTGCATACCATTATGGGTGACATCTTATCAGAAATATTATTGACGAAACAACCACACGATGAACAGACTAGAACAGACGATACTCAAGAACCTGATTTATAATGAAGATTTTACACGAAAAGTTTTACCTTTTATTCGTGCAGAATATTTTTCAGATAATAGTGAACGCTTAGTATTCCGTGAAGTATTTGAATTCATTCACAAATATAAAAACCCACCAACACACGAAGCTCTTGTAATTAATTTTACAGAAAAGAAATCACTTACTGAAGGTGAAGTATCTAGTGCAATTGACCTTCTCAAAGAAATCAACCTTGTTAAAAATGAACCAACTGAAACACAATGGCTCATTGAGCAAACAGAAAAGTTTTGCCAAGATAAAGCCATCTATAATGCTATTATGGAATCTGTTGGTATCCTTGATGATAAAAATACCAAGAAATCAAAAGGTGAAATTCCTAAATTATTAAGTGATGCTCTTGGTGTAACATTTAACAATAATGTTGGTCACGATTATATCAATGATTCAGATGCTCGTTATGATTCTTATCATGCAGTAGAATCTCGTGTTCGTTTTGACCTAGATTTATTCAATAAGATTACCAAAGGCGGTTTGCCAGTTAAAACATTAAACATTGTTTTGGCAGGAACTGGTGTTGGTAAATCTCTCTTTATGTGTCATATGTCAGCCGCTGCTCTTGCACAAGGCCTGAATGTATTGTATATCACTATGGAAATGGCTGAAGAAAAGATTGCAGAGCGTATTGATGCTAATTTGCTAAATATTAATCTGAATGAACTTCATACATTATCTAAAGAAGATTATAGCCGTAAGTTTGATACTGTCAGAGCTAAAACAGATGGTAAACTTATCATCAAAGAATATCCAACGGCAGCTGCCTCTGTGTTACACTTCAGAGCTCTTATCAATGAACTTCAACTTAAAAAAGGTTTTGTGCCTAATATTATTTTTGTTGATTATCTTAATATCTGTACCTCAGCACGAGTTAAACCTGGTGCTAATGTGAATACTTATTCCTATATCAAGTCTATCGCTGAAGAACTTCGTGGTCTTGCCGTAGAGAATAATGTGCCAATTGTGTCCGCAACCCAAACAACAAGGTCAGGTTTTACAAACTCCGATCCTGGCCTTGAGGACACCTCTGAATCTTTTGGTCTACCAGCAACAGCTGACTTTATGTTTGCTTTGGTGACCAATGAAGAACTTGAAGGGCTTAACCAAATCCTTGTTAAACAATTAAAGAATCGTTATTCTGACCCAAGTTATTATAAACGATTTGTAATCGGTGTTGACCGTGCAAAGATGAGGTTGTATGATGCTGAAGTAACAGCACAAAATAACCTTGCTGATTCTGGTCAAGATGATGATAAACCATTGAATAGTTTTGGTAACCGTGAACGAAGTTATAATAAAAAATTTGAAGGGTTCAAAGTTTGAGTTTGAATAAAGAACAAGCACTACATTGTGCTAATGTTTTCTCTAATTATTTTGATAGATTTCAAAGAATTGATGATTACATTCGTGACCAGAAACTAAACTCATTAGCAGATAGACCTATGGTCTTGCCTGGTATGGGACCAGAAGAAGATTTGTTTTCAGACTTCACCATACACCCAAATGATATGGAGTTTGAACTTGTAGATTTGTCCCAAGAAAATTGGGACATCTACCTCAATATGATTTCATCTCATTCAAATATGACCAGTATTCCTGGCCGTAATTTACGCTTGGCTATATTAGAGAAAAAGACTGGTAAATGGGTAGGTTTTATTCGCCTAGGTTCTCCAGTTATCAACATGAGACCTCGTAATGAAATGCTTGGCGGTGTATTCTCACAAACAGTTGAAGGTGCTAAATCATTTAATAAAACATCTATTATGGGTTTTGTGATAGTGCCGGCACAACCATTTGGTTTTAATTACCTTGGTGGTAAATTATTGGCAGCTATTTGTTGTTCACATGAAGTCCGTGAGATGTTGAATAAAAAGTATGATATGAATACTTGTTTATTTGAAACAACAAGTTTATATGGTTCATCTAAATCATCTTCACAGTATGATGGTATGAAACCATATTTACGATTCAAAGGGTTAACAGATTCAGAATTCTTACCAATGATGCACGGTAAACCATATGAAGACCTCAAGAATTATGTTGAAAATATTCTAGGTGAAATCGTACCGGCAGACGCCTCTTCCCGTAAACTTAAAATATCAAATAAGATAATATCACTCACTAAACAGGCTCTCAAAGGTGAACCTGAATATAAGAAGTTTATGGCGACCATTACTAATGCCTTAAATCTTACAGAAAAGAAAAGGTATTATGCCTCAAACTATGGGTTCTCTAACTTTGCAGATGTTGTTATGGGCAAGACAGATAAACTCATTCCTGATAAAGAAAACTATGATAAACACCATCTGGACGCTATTATAGACTGGTGGAAACGCAAGGCAACAACAAGGTTTGAATCACTACAAGCAGAGAATAGAATAAGAACGGAGATTGAAGTTTGGACCTCTGGCAAAGAACTTGACATTATTCGGTAATTGTGTTAGCATAAATACACTATTACAAGGATTTTGAATGGCAATATCTTACTTATCGGGCGGTCAACAGACAACGGTCAATTCTACAATTACAGAATTGTTCCCAGCACTCTGTTTTAATAATGGCCTTAAACCAAGAAGTCCTGAAGCTTTAGAGCAGATGATTCGTTCTATTGACTTAAAGACACCGAAGTCCCGTAAGACATTTGTTACCGAAAGTAATCTAAAAGCAGGTAAAGAATTCATTAATCTGATTGATAGAATCAGACCCAATATGCGTGAAGAAAAGATTCAAAACGCATATGCTATTTTACAATATCTTTATGATATGCACAAAGAAAGACCTATTGATAAGGTCATGTGGGGTTACCGTGAAAAACCACAAGGTATTCCAGGTAACCATGCAGGTGATGTTTTTATTTTTTTCAAAGATAAAACCAAAAAACCTAAAAGTATTGGTGTATCACTAAAGGCTGGTTCTGAATCATCAGCAGAACCAAAACTAAACAGTTATGTTAAAACTACATTAACAAAACCGATGTGGTTAAAATCAGCACCAAGAGCCGTATCAGACTTAAAAAAAGAACTTTGGAAAGATGTGTATTCTAAAATACCTGGTTTATCAAAGTCTATCAATGCAGATAATTATTTTACAAGTGTTGGTACAAAAGATGCTACTAAAGCAAATCCAATGCTCATTGAAAAGATGATTGACTTCTTTGAAGCCAATCCTAAAAAGTTTGATGAACTGTATGGTGTTATGAACAAAATATGCCGTGAAAAATTATGTTCAGTTATTAATAAAGATTTGAAAGCTACTAAAGATTGGATTAATCAAGAGTTTAGACTTGAGAAAAAAGATGTTGAAGTTCCTTTGATACTTGTTAAAGCTATTCGTGACAAATACAAAGTTGCTGGTGATCCGTTAGTTGAGATATTACCAAAAGTTATAAAAGCCAAGGCGTATCTAAATAAACAATCTGTGCAAGAATGGTTTATTGACTTATCAACAAAGACACAAACAGTTACATTATTGATGACTATTCGTTCCGATTCAGAATTTAGAAGAGCAAAACCAAAAGGTAAATTAGGTTCATTTGTAGGACTTAAATTACTCTATCGTGGAATTAAGAAATGAAATTCGCAGAATACCTAGAAGAATCAAAAGAAAATAAAAATGTTCATCTTGAGCATATTGAAGATGAGGTATTAAATCGTGGTGTAGCTGGCACACGAGATGCTATTAATTTTCTCCGAGCATTAAGAGATATGTTAGCAGGCCATGCTGAATCAAAAGTAAATATCACCACAAAATGGGACGGTGCACCTGCCGTATTTGCTGGTATCAATCCAGAAAATGGTAAATTCTTTGTAGGAACTAAAGGTGTTTTTGCGAAGAACGCTAAGTTAAATTATACTGATAAAGATATTGACAATAATCATCCAGCTGAAGGTCTTAATAAAAAACTTAAAGTTGCATTAAGATACTTACCAAAGTTAGGTATCAAAGGTGTTTTACAAGGCGACATGATGTTCACTAAAGGTGATTTGAAAAATGAAGTCATTGATGGTACCGATTACATTACATTTCAACCAAATACAATTGTGTATGCTGTTCCTGTTGATTCTAAATTAGCACAGATGATGTTAGCTGCACAAATTGGTGTGGTGTTTCATACTTCATACACAGGTAAAACATTAGAAGATATGAAAGCGTCATTTAATATTGACATCAATAATTTAGCTACAACTAAAGATATTTGGTTCCGTGATGCCTCTTTTGTTGATGCTTCAGGCACTGCTACATTTACTGAACAAGAAACAAAACAAATTACATATATTCTATCTGACATTGGTAATCTATTCAGAGGAATTAATCCTGTGGTGCTAAATAGAATAGCAACAACAGAAATTGTTAGAACACAAATTAAAACATTTAACAATTCTAAAGTTCGTGCAGGTGAAGTTATCACAGATACAACAAAGCATGTTCGTGATTTGATTCGCACTATTGAAGATAAGTTAAACAAAGAAATACTTGCAGCTAAATTAGATAAAACTAAACAAAAAAGAATAGCTGAAAAATCAGAATTGATGAGATTCTATCGCAACAATGCAACAGAATTAAAAAAGATATTTGATATTCAAAATGGTTTAGTAGAAGCTAAATCTATGATTATTAAGAAGTTACAACAGATTCGTCAGGTCACAGGAACATTCCTAAAGACTGACAATGGTTTCAAAATTACAAACGCAGAAGGTTTTGTGGCTGTGGACAAATTAAAAGGCAACGCAGTTAAACTGGTTGACCGATTAGAATTTAGTCAAGCAAACTTTAACGCACAAAAAGCATGGGACAAATAAAATGGCATATGATTTAACCAAAATATTACAAGAGTATGGTGATAACGATTTTGGCTTTACGGCTGTTGATGAAGCAGAATACAATGCTGTTATTGCACAGAAAGATGAAACAGTTGAAGAATATAAATCAAGACTTCAACAAGTAGAAAAGATTGTGATGCCTCTTTTAATTAATTTATTAAAGACAGCAGACCAACCAATCATCAAATGGCCTAACCGTAAACCAATTTTAGAAGCACAGATTCAAAAGATTGTTACTTTAACCAGAGATTAGAATGAAATCATTCCGCAACTTTCTTACTGAAGAATTCAAAAATGGTGGATTAACCATATTTGATATTGATGATACATTGTTCAAAACAACAGCTCGTGTCAATGTTAAAAAAGGTAATAAGGTTGTTAAAAGACTTGACCCACATTCATACAATACATATGAATTAAAAGATGGTGAAGAATTTGATTTCAAAGAATTCCGTGATGCTGAAAAGTTCTACAATGAATCTAAACCTATCAAAGGTATGATGGCAAAAGCCAAAGCGATTCTAAAGAATACACTCAATTCAGAATTAAGTCGTGTTATTATTGTAACGGCACGAGATGACTTTGATGACCGTGAAAAGTTTTTAGATACATTCCGTAAATATGGTTTTGATATTGACCGTGTTCGTGTTGAAAGAGCTGGTAAGATTAAAGATATTCGTAGCACAGCTATTTCAAAAATGGTCATCATCCGTAACTATCTAAATACCAAGCAGTTCTCAAGAGCAAGGTTGTTTGATGATTCATTAGAGAATCTAAAGATGTTTTTACATCTACAAAAAGAATTTCAAGATATTAAATTTGAAGCATTTTTTGTTAAAGAAGATGGTTCAATAAGGACAGTTAAGTAATGTTAAAACAAGTTAATGGTCGCTGGGCGTTAGTGTCAAAAAAGACACAGAGACCTTTAGCATACTACAAAGGTGAAGGCAAACCATCCGATGAATGGGTTGCTAAACAAGAAAAACGCATACAATTTTTTAAGCATGGCATGGGTGAAGCTGTAAATATCAAACCTGATATTCTTCCTAAATCTGGTGGTGGCCAAGATGGCACAGATACATTAAGAAAATCATATCAAAAAGATACACCCGGTCAATCTAAAATTATAGGATTCAAACAATACCGCAAGACTAAATAAAATATATTATTGGAGTTATTATGAAAGATATAGTGGTTGGTTGCATTACTGGTTATGACTTTGACAAAATTAAACCTTGGGTCAATTCATTAGATACATGTGGTTTTACTGGCACCAAGGCCATGATTTGTTATAATGTTGATTATGAAACAACTGAAGAGCTAGTCAAGCGTGGTTACACCATTTTTGCATTTAAGAAGAATGATGAAGCTAAACGATTTGAATACAAAGATAATTTCTCCATCGTTGTTGAACGATTCTACCATCTCTGGTACTTCTTAAAAGGTCTCAAAGGTCAATATCGCAACATCATTACAACCGATGTTAAAGATGTGGTCTTTCAAACAAACCCATCCTTATTTTTAGAACGAGTTATTAAAGACGGCAAAAAGATTAATGTCGCCTGTGAATCTATTCGTTATAAAGATGAAGATTGGGGTGATAACAATTTACTTAAATCATTTGGTCCGTTAATTCACGAGCATAATCGTGACAACCTAATCTATAACGCTGGCACAATCTCTGGTGATTTTGATACCATGATTGATGCCTTTCTAAACATTTATCTATTATGTAATGGTTCAAATCCATTTATTGAAGGTGGTGGTGGACCAGACCAAGCTGCATTGAATGTTTTATTACAATTAGAACCCTATAAATCAATTACCAATTTTGCTATGAGTGAGGACGGTTATGCCGCTCAATTAGGCACCACAGGCCCACAAATACAAGGCAAATATGGTGATAGGGTGGTTGAAAAATGTCCAATTTTAGTAGATAATATGGTTTGCACTAGCAACGGACAGGTATTCTCCTTGGTTCACCAATATGATAGAGTGCCTGAATGGAAACAATTGATTGAGAAAAAATATGCGTAACATTATCTTTGTACCTGTAGGCCAAGAATTAGCATTCCATGAAGCATATGATAAGAACAATCATTGGCGTTATACCAAATCTAACAGAGATTATGAAATCATCGCTTATCAATATAAAGATTTTGATATTGAACCTGACACTTATGATTATTTGATTAAAGATGTTGGTTTCAAATGGGACTTAGCAAAACATTTCCTTGATACTTTTGATTGGCGAGATTATAATTATATTGGTTTTTGGGACGATGATTTAGTTACCGATATTCAAAGTGTGAATCGTGGTTTAGAACTAGCAGAAAAACATGATATGAAATTATTTCAACTATCAACACTAGCTGGTTCAGCTTCATCACATTTAGTTTTACATCAAAACAAAGAATGGGTTTTTAGTAGAACAAATTTTATTGAAGGCATGGCACCATTCTTTCACACTTCAATGATACCAATCTTATTAGATTTTTGGGAGTATCATAAAGTTTATAGTGGTTGGGGCTTTGATATGATATTTTCATCTATCTGCCGTGAAAAAGCTGGAGTAATACATGAAGTATCAATGTATCATCCAGATAGACCAAGTAATTATGATAAACACAAAGCCTTCCTTGAAATGGAAGAAATATTAAATAAAGTTTATCCTAAATTTATGCAAGACAAATATGGCACACCAGACCAAACAGATATTGATTGGACTGGTTCTCAACGACACGAAGTAGTATATGAATTCACACTAAAGGGATAAAAATGGAAGTTATTGATACGAGTAAACTCAAAAAGACAAAAAAAGAATATGTAGTTGACAACCAAATTAAAGGTCGTAGTTACTCAAGTAACCATGCAAAATTACTCAAGCACATGGATCGCTTGATTGATTTACAGGAAGGTAAAAGACCAAAGCCTGTCATGTTTCATATGTCACCTTGCAACCCTTGTAACTTAACATGTTCATTTTGTTGTTTTGCTAATCGTGCCATGAAAGAGATGTTGACTGTTGAGCAAATGAAATCAGCTATTGACCAATTCCATGCTCTAGGTGCAACAGGTATGGAATTTACAGGCGGTGGCGAACCAACATTACACCCACAATTAGATGAAGTGATTGAATATGCTTACAATAAAGGTTTGAAAATTGGTATTTGCACCAACGGTTCAAAACTTAAAAAGATTAAAAATTGGCACATGATGTCGTGGGTTCGCCTAGGAATGTATTCATGGGACGAAAAGAAACCATATCCATATCACCTTGAAGTGTTTGAAGGATTAGATATTGAAATCTCAGCTGCCTATGTTTGGGATGGTGCAATGGACACATCTACAAATCCTAATATTACTGGTGAGTGGAAAGACCCGAAAGCTAAAAAGTTAGCATCAAACGAATATAAAGAAGAAAACTTTATGAAGATGCTAGCGTGGGTTGAAGAAAATAAAATCCCATGTCGTATTGCCTTTAATGCAATTAAAGACCCAAAGATTGTAATGCAAGATATTGAATCAATTAAAGTATTGATTGCTAAACATGAAGAAAAACATGGCAAATTGCAATATGCTTTCTTATCAGATTTCAACTTCAAAGGTGAAAGACGAAACAATCATTGTTATATGCACGGCGTAAAACCTTGTGTGTTTACCGATGGTTATGTTTATGTTTGTCCATCAGCTGAATTAGCACCAGAAAATAATTATCAAGTAAATGAAGAATTCAAGTTGTGTGATATTGCTGGCATTACAGACTTTTATAATTCACAAGTTGGTGGTCCTGATAATTTTAGAAGACACCACGATTGTTCATTCTGTAAATACGCATATCAAAATGAATTGATTGATGATGTATTAATGCCAACAAAACATAACGAATTTGCATAGGACATATTATGAGCTTAAAAAAAGTGTTTGACGAAAAGTATTTTGAAGATGGTGTTCGTAGTCGTGTAAGTGCCTATGAGAATTACCGTTGGATGCCAGAGAGAACCATTCGTGAGGCCTCTTCAATCATTAACAATATACAATTTGATAATGTATTAGATTATGGTTGTGCTAAAGGTTTCATGGTATATGCTATGAGGTTGCTTGGTAAAGAAGCTTATGGTGTTGATGTGTCAGAGTATGCTGTTACCCATGGTCATCCAAAAGTTAAAGAATTCTTGTCGGTGATTGAAACGACTGAAGACATCAAAGGCGGCTGGGATTTAATTATTGCTAAAGATGTTCTTGAGCATATTCCTAAAGAAGAATTACCAGCTGTATTATCTGCTTTCCGTAGAAGATGTAAATACTTATTTGTTGGTGTTCCACTTGGTGATGGCAAACGATATAGAATCCGTGAATATGAAATGGATGTAACACATGTTGTCCGTGAACCTGAAGAATGGTGGTTGACCACTCTAGTAGAAGCTGGTTTCAAAATCAAGTATTTTGATTATCAATTCGGCCATCTCAAAGAAAACTGGACAACATCTCATCCGCACGGCAACGCATTTATAGTTGCCGAATAATGGATCATTTCTATAAAAAACTACAAGAACGAACATTTTTCAATTATGACAATGTTTATGATTATATTATTGAAAAATATGATACAGCTAAGTTTGTAGAGATTGGTGTTTGGCGTGGCCAATCAGTTTGTTATGCGGCTGTAGAGATAATCAATAAAGGCAAGAATATAACAATTGATGCCATTGATACTTGGGAAGGTTCACCTCAAGAAAATTTACACATCAAAGATCCACACCAAGATGGAACTCTCTATGACATCTTCCTTAACAACATTGAACCGGTCAAACATATTATCACTCCCGTAAGAATGGATAGTATCCAAGCGTCTTCCAGATACGAGGACAGGTCATTAGATTTTGTTTTCATAGATGGTTCTCACCTATATGAAGCAGTCAAGGCAGACATCCAAGTATGGTTGCCCAAAGTTAAATTTGGTGGGTTTATTGGTGGCCATGATTACGGCAATAGTAATGAACCATTGAATGGTGTGCAACGGGCTGTGGATGAAGTCTTTGGAGAAGATAAAAGAATCTATAATCCAGGCTGGGGTAGTTGGTTGCATCATCTAAAAGCATAAATAAAGAGTATAATTAACCTGCTGTAGAGGCGGAAAAATGAAATTCAAAGACTTTTTAATTAAAGAATCAAAAGATAGACATGCCGTTTTGGCCTTTGGAAGGCTTCAACCACCCACAACTGGCCATGAAGTTTTAGTCAATAAAGTTAAAGAGTTATCTAAGCAACATAACGCTCAGCATCATATCGTTTTATCTCACTCAAACGATCCTAAATCTAATCCTCTCACAGCAAAACAAAAAGTTAAACACGCAAAACGATTCTTTCCAGGTACGAATATTACGACCTCTGATAAAGAACATCCTAACTTTTTAACACAAGCATCTAAATTACACAAGTCTGGTGTAACACACTTGCACATGGTTGCTGGTTCAGACCGTATACCAGAATATAAAAGAATATTGAAAAAATATAATGGCACACATGAAGGAGCTTTATTTAATTTCAAAAAGATTGATGTTCATTCTGCTGGTGAAAGGGATCCAGACGCAGAAGGTACCACAGGTATGTCAGGCTCTAAAATGAGAGCTCATGCAGCTTCTGGTAAATACAGAGAATTCAAAAAAGGTGTACCTAAGCATATATCAGATGAACACGCAAAAGAATTATACCATGATTTGCGTAAAGGTATGAATATGAAAGAAGACATTAACGAAACATTTACAGAAGTTTTAAGCGAAGGTGTTCACGACCAAGGCATATTCAAAGCAGTATTTCTTGCTGGCGGTCCAGGTTCTGGTAAAGACTATGTGTTAAGTAACACACTTGAAGGCCAAGGTCTAGTAGAAATTAATTCAGATAAAGCACTTGAGTTCTTAATGGACAAAAAAGGCCTTGATAAAACAATGCCCGCTACTGAAAAAGATAAAAGAGATATTGTTCGCACACGAGCAAAAACAATTACAGAATTAAAACAAAGATTAGCATTACTTGGTCGCAATGGTTTAATTATCAATGGCACAGGCGATGACTATGAAAAGATTTCTCGTATCAAAGAGAAACTAGAAGAATTAGGTTATGAATCAGCCATGATACTTGTCAACACAGATGATGAAGTATCTAAAGAAAGAAATATTGAAAGAGGTCAACGAGGCGGTCGTACCGTTCCTGAAGATGTTCGTAAAGAGAAATGGGAAAATGTTCAACGCTCAAGACCTGAATTTGCAAAACTATTTGGCCAAAATTATATGGAGTTTGATAACTCACAAGATTTACGCCAAGCACCACCAGAAGTAGTTAAAAATAAAAAAGAAGAATTACTACAACTTTATACAAACATACAACAATTTGTAAGTAGACCGCCAGCTTCAGAAACATCACAAGAATGGGTAGCTACACAGATGCACGCTGTTGATTCTTTACCAATTTCAAAAGATGGTGCTGAAAAAACACCACATGCTAATTCAAAAGCTGCACAAGAAGCACAAAGACTTGGTCTACAATATTATGGTTTTGGTCGCTACGGACAAAATGGCGAAGTTACATACCGCTCAGTCCATGATACATTAGTGAAAGTTGTAAAACAACCAACAGAGAAACCTATGAATAAAAATGTCAATGAAGAATTTGAAGACTTCTTAAATGAAGCTGTTACTGTAACAATTTCTGGTGACACCGCTGAAGAAGTTAATAAAGTAATTAAGAATATGAAAGGCGAAGAAGAGGTTGAAGAAGAAGTTGAAGAAGAAACAAAACCACAATATTCTTTATCAGATACCTTTGCATTAAATAGTTTAACTTTAGGCAGAAACCTTGTTAAAGAAGAAATACTTAATGAAGCAAAATATATCACAGACAAATCAGGTAAGAAAAAAGTGTATATGCTTCGTTCACAAGCCGCTTCAGAAGCCCATAAAAAACAAGGTGTGGTTTATAAAGAAAAACATGGATATGTGATTAAACTAAAAGAATCAATTGATAAAGGTATTGAACCTGGTCTTTCTATGGCAGCTTCAGGTGAAAGTCCTGATAGAGATATGGGTGAAAAGATTAAAAAGAAAACAGGTAAGGCCTCGCAAGTAGCAGAAACAATTGGTGCTGGCGGTGAAATGGCAACATCAATGTCAGACCAAAAAGAAGATGAATTAAAAAGAAAAGGCATTTCACTATCATCATTCAAAGCTAAAAGGGTTATAGGATGAAATCGTTCAAAACTTACATTACAGAAAGATGTTGGCCTGGATATAAAGAAACTCCAGGTAAAAAAGCCTATGAAAAAGGTTCATGTGTAAAAGAAGAAGAACAGATTGATGAAGTGGCTGCATGGCAACGCAAAGAAGGTAAATCTGAATCTGGTGGTTTGAATCGCAAAGGTATTGCATCATATCGCCGTGAAAATCCAGGTTCAAAACTTTCAATGGCTGTTACTACAAAGCCAAGTAAATTAAAACCTGGTTCAAAAGCAGCGAATCGCCGTAAATCATTCTGTGCAAGAATGGGCGGTATGAAAAAAAGATTAACATCATCAGAAACCGCTCGTGATCCAGATAGCCGTATTAACAAAGCATTAAGAAAATGGAATTGCTAATTGACGCAATATACAACACAAACTAACCAGTTTCTAAACACCAATAGGCATATCTATGAGGTCATGTATTTGGCCAATGGTGCCAATGGTGATATTGTATCTACTGAAAATAGATTACCGGTAGATACGGTATATTCTGGTTCTCAAGGTGATGCCTTTGGTCGCTTGCGTGTTGCAGAACCATTTACACTTGGTGACTATAAACATTTATTTGCAATTGACCCAAACTTTATAGATTTTACTGCAAACGGCGGTACAGTTACATTTACTGGTAATACAGCATCGGCTACATTATCAACAAACAATAGCACATCATCAGTATCGGTTCATCAAACTAAATTTTACCATAGCTATCAACCAGGTAAATCACAAGTGATTCTTTCATCTGTTGTGTTTGGTTATGCTCAACAAAATGTAACAAAGAGAACTGGTTATTTTGATGACCGTGATGGAATTTATTTTGAGCAAGTTGGTTCAAATACATCAAACGGTACAAATAACGGAACATTAAACTTTGTAATCCGTTCTTTTACAACTGGCACCGCATTAGAATCGGATGTTGGTTCTTATAAGCGTAGAGTGCCACAATCACAATGGAGTGTTGACCCGTGTGATGGTACAGGACCATCAGGTTTCAATATTGATACTTCAAAAACACAATTGGTTTACATTGACTTTCAATGGTTAGGTGTTGGTCGTGTTCGTGTTGGTTTTGTTCACGATGGTGCGTTTATCATAGCACACGAATACTATCACTCAAATATATTAAATGAGGTTTATCTGTCAAGTCCAAACTTGCCAGTTCGTTGTGAAATAAGAAATACAGGAACAACCTCTGGCGGTTCAATGGGCCAAATTTGTGCAAGTGTTATTTCTGAAGGAGGTTACAATGAATCTGGAATTGATTGGTCTACCTTTGGTTATGCAAGAACAACAGCAACACCATCAGCTACACCTTTACCATTAATTGCATTACGATTAAAAACCACTTTCAAAGGATACCCAAATCGTTTAAGTGTAAGGTTAAATACCCTATCATTATATGCAGAAACAAATAGTATTATCTTTGAAATCATCAAACTTCCAAATGCAAGCAGTTTGGCTAATGGAACTGGTGCTTTGGTTTGGACTTCAGCTGATGATGATAGTGGTTGTGAATATTGTGTTAATGCCGACTCCTACACATCAGCAAATGCGGATAGATTGGCATCAGGATTTGTTCCGTCAGGTTCATCACAAAACTCATTATCACCAGTCAGCACTGGTTCAATCACGGCAGCTAAAAAGAATATTATCGTTCAAAATTACGATTCAAGTGAATCAGAAGTATATGCAGTAATAGTAAGAACAATTATAACAGCCGGTAATCAGTCCGCTAGCGTAGCAGCTGCATTACAATGGCGAGAAATTTATTAAAAAAAACTAGGAGAACTACAATGAACCTCAAAAAAGAACTAAGCGGAGTTGCTGAGGCAGTTGCCAAAGTAATGGAAGCTGAATTGTCACCAAAACAAAAAGCAATCGCTAAACTTGCTGGACCAAAACACAAAATTGATTCTGGTGATTTAGCAAAACTTCGTGCAGGCCATAAACCTGTTGAAGAAGGTTACTATAAAGATATTGATACTAATCGCAAAGAAGATGAGCGTTTAGCTGCACAAAAGAAAAAACAATTACCATTTACTCCAGATAAACCAAAAGCAAAAGTTGCTACTGCTGGTAAATTTGGATATGGTTATTCAGCTGCTCGTCATTTAGCACGCCAAGGTATGGCATCTTTAACTAAAGAAGAACAAGAGTTTATTGATGAATTAAATAAATCTACACTAGGTTCTTATATTAATAAATCTGCAAAAGATGCTGTTGATAGAACGGCTAAAGAAGTTGAAACTGGTGAGATTGACAAATTAGCGGATAAAAGAATGAAAGGTATCAAATTAGCTACTAAAAAATTAGCTAAAGAAGAAACTGAACAAGTTGAAGAAGCAATTACAAAAACATCAACAGGTTATATTCACCATGCAAGACCGGGTGTTTATGGTGGTTCAGAAAAAGAAAAACATGTTGTTGACACATTAAGAGGTCCAAAGAAATCAGAAATAGAAGCTATTGAAAAGGAAAAGAAAATGAAAAAATTTAGCGAAATGTTAGATTTAATCAATTCACAAGGTCTTAAAGCATTGTCAGAAATGATTAAAGAAGAACCTGATAATGAAACTTTCACAAAAGAATTAAAAGACCAAGAAGCTAAAGCTGCAGGTAAGAAAAAACAACCTGATTTAGCAAAAGGTGCAATTCAATCAGTTAAAGTTGAAGAAGATGTTGAACAGGTTGAAGAGCGTTCACTCACAGAACCAGAAATGAAAAAGAAAGAAGAAATTGTTAAATCAATGAAAAAAGGTTTAGCAGGTTTCAAAGCTCGTTACGGTGACCGTGCAAAAGAAGTAATGTATGCCACAGCTACCAAGCAAGCAAAAGGTGAATAGTGAAAACTTTTTTTGACCTACACGAAGATTTAAGACAATGGTTTGACCCCAAGCACCCTAAAGGTGGTTGGAAAAGAATCAACAGTAAAGGCGAGGCCATTGGTCCTTGCGCTCGTGAACCTGGTGAGGCCAAACCAAAGTGTATGTCAAACGAAAAGAGAGCTAAACTATCTAAAAAAGAAAGAGCCTCAGCTGTAGCAACAAAAAGAAAGCATGACCCAAATCCAGAAAGAAAGGGTTCACCAATCAATGTATCTAATTTTGGTAAAGGAAAGATAAGCGAAGATATGGAAAACTTAAACGAAAAGAATGTACCAACAAGTCCAGAAAAATGGGCTCAAGCAAAAGCGCAAGCCAAAGCTAAGTTTGATGTTTATCCATCCGCTTATGCCAATGGTTGGGCTGCAAAAAAATATAAAGAAATGGGTGGCGGTTGGAAATCTATTTCAGAAGTCAAAGAACTTGGTGACGATCCAATAAATGATGGCACTCCACCCGAAATAAGAAAAAGAGGAAGTAAAACTGTGATTACATCTAACGAAATCAAAGAAGCAATCAAAGATAAATTTGACATTGGTGAATATGACCAAGAAGGTGATATGGCCAAATCAGATTTGCGTTCTATCATGGCTAATGCAAAACGCTTACATGATATGATTGAAGATGCTGATAATCTACCTGAATGGTGCCAAAACAAAATTACTCTAGCTGAAGATTATATCTCAACAGTTGCTAATTATTTAACGGCTGAAATGAATGAAGAATTCGTAAAAACTGGTAAAGAAGCAACACACAATAAAACTGGTGAAAAGACCTATGAATATGCAAAAGTAGATAAAGAAGGTCGTAAAACTGGTGAAAGAGAATATCGTAACGCACAAGGCAAACCTATGGGTGAAGAATCAAAATTACAAGAATCTGGTGGACCCGTTGTGTATAAAAAAGGCGATAATCACATTGAGAAATATGGTAAAGATTCTTTTGCACTCTACAAAGATGGTAAGAAAGCAAAATACTATACATCAATAGAGGCAGCAAAACAAGCCATGGATGAAGAATTTGCTGGTTGGGTTGCACACTATAATGGCCAAAAACACGAAATCAAAAGCCATCAAGCTAAAGATTTGTATGGTGCAAAACAAAAAGCAATCGCTCACTTCAAAATACCTAAATCTAAACACGGTTTACTTTCAGTAAAACCTGGTGTGAATGAAGAAATAGAACAGATTGATGAGTTATCAAAAGGTACTTTAGCTTCATATGCTAAAAAAGCTACACATGATGCTCGTATCAAACAAGTAGTTGCTCGTGATTTCAAAGCTAAATCTGACCAAGCAAGAATGCCAAGAAAGAAAGAAACATGGAAAAGTCTTGCTGATAAGTATCAATCACAAGCATGGAAGCGTGAAAAGGGCCATAACAAAGCTGTTGATAAATTAGCAAAAGAAGAAACAGTAGAAGAATCTCGTGGTCACAAAGTGTTAGCAACATTCTTTAAGAATCGTGAAGTAGCACAAAGAGCATTTAACAAACCACAAGAAAAGAAACCAGAAACAAAAGAAACGAATGGTCATAACAAACAACCAGTTCATGAGCAACTTTATAAACAAGGTCGTTTTGTGTCTGGTGCAGGTAAAAAGCCATTCAAAGCTCCAGCGATTGTTAAAGCTGCAGTAAACGAATCTCGTAAGGCAGAGATTGTAAAGAACATTATGAAGAAGAAAAAGTCTGATAAGTTTGAACCGGAACCAGAGTTAAGTAATACTCAATCCAAATCAGACCAGACTGTATAATTATTTGGTTGCGTTATAAATACATTATATAATTAAGAAAAAAACTAGGAGATATTAAAATGGCTTTATGGTCAAATACAGATGCAAACACAAGCGTACCAAAGTTTGCACCTTCATTAGTTAATTTAACTAATACACAGGCAAATAGCAACTTAATGTATGCAAATACAACAGCTGATGCTTTCATCACAGGTGAAACTATCGGTGTATTTGGTGTTGATGCAACAGAACAAAGTGTTGCAGCTAATCCAAAAGGCGGTCACGCTGGTTGGGTTCTATTAACAACAGGTTCAGGTGGTCGTGCAGGTCGTAAACATGTAGAAACTTTAGTTGCTATGGGTTCTATGACAGGTGACGGCGGTGCTATTGCTAATGACGATGTAACTTTCGCAGATAGTTAATAGTGGACTTTACGCAGACGATTATAGCTCAAGGGCCTGATGTGCCTATTTCAATCACAGATGAAAAAATCCGTGAGGGTATTAATCGTCATTTAGATAATGAATTGGATGATACGATTCTTTCTCCAGAATCTGGTATTCAGAAAATCCGTAAGGTGTTGACCCGCTTTGGTGTGGATATGCCAGCGCTTTACGGAACTGATCCAGAAGGAGATGAAATTGTTATTGATTTAGAAGAAACTGATGGTAAGTATTATTTGTATTTAATTTATGCTCTCACCGATGATAATCGTTATGAATTCTATGCTGAAATTGTAGATGAAGAAGGTTTAGAAGAAATAGAATCGGATGAGGAGGAAGACGAAGAAGAAGAATAATGGTCTTTGATGACTTAAATAATGATAATGTGACGATATATGCAGTAAAAGCATATGACAGACCAAACTGTATTATGAGTGAGTTCAAAGATGATATGAAGCGATTCAATTATCTTAAACGCTTATTCAAAAGGTACCGTAAACTTGATGAATTGAGAGAGCGTTTAGTTCTAAATCATTTAGTGGTTCTTTATAATGTATTTGGTCCCGAAGCAGCAACTCGCTTGCTATTTTACAAAATGTCAAAAGACGATTATTCAGCTCTTAAAACATATTTGGTGTTTTTAAGTGTTATGCCTGACCGTGTCCGTGGTATTAAAGGTCAAGATATAATTTCTTCTGATATTCCAGTTGATTTGAAAATTGCAGACATGTTAAGAGATATTAAATGATAATCAACTCAGGAATTACAATTAATTCAGGTGTCAGTATTATTCCTGAAACCATCACATATACTGCGGGTTTGTATAAAACCACATATGCGGGATATTTTAATGATGTTGTTAGTTTTTTTGCAACAGCTACACCAACAACTTATGGTGCTAACCCAGCAACATCAGTTCAAACGACAACAATATCAGAACCAAGTAGTAATGATGGGAGTAATTTTAGTGTTCAATGGTTAGGTTATTTTTTACCAAGCACGACAGAAACTTATACATTTTTTACATCAAGTGATGATGCTTCTTATGTATGGGTTGGTTCAAATGCAATAACAGGATTCACAACTGGAAACGCAACAGTAAATAATGGTGGATTACACGGACAATTAGAAAAAAGCGGAACTGCTTCTCTTACAGCTGGTGTATATTATCCAATAAGAATACAGTTTGGTGAAAGTGGTGGTGGCGATGTAATGACATTTAATTATTCCACACCAACGATAACTAAAACAACCAATGTTACAGGTAGAGTGTTTTACAATACAGCGACAAACGGATTTTAATATATGGCAAACGAATTAAAAAAAGAATGTGGTGCAGGTTACTATTGGTGTAATACTGACCAAAAATGCAAACCTATGCAAGAAGATGCACCGGCTAATGCTGTTGGCACAGGCGCAGTTGCTGGTATAGGTGTTGGTTCACAAGGTGAGCCTGGTGTCAATAAGAAAAAAGGATTAACTCCGTTTATAGCGTTTATTCGCAGAAAGAAACCTCAATAATATGTGGATGTTGTCATTTATACCCGATTCTTGGATTCAATTAGCCGTTCATATCATATTTGGACTTGGTGTAGCGGGTCTTGTATTAACATGGCTAATTCAAAATATATTCAATCACTTTACAAAATTACTTCCATGGATTAAAACAGTTCGTTGGATAAGTATTGTATTATTTGTTGGCGGTTTATACCTTGAAGGTGGTATTGGAGTAGAATCAGAATGGCGTGCTCGTGTAGCACAATTAGAAGCTAAAATTAAAGTAGCAGAACAACAATCAAAGGATGCAAATGATAAGCTCAAAAATCAAGTCGCTTCAAAAGTTAAAATTATTAAAATCAATTCTGCAAGCAATAAAGAATCTATTACTCAAAATAAAGAAGTAATTGATGCTGAATGTAGTTTGAATGATAAAGCAATTGTTATCTATAACAACGCAGTTAAGAATGGTGCCAAATGAAAAAATTAATATTGATTAGTTTATTACTAACTGGATGTGCAACAAGTGTGCCTGTAAAGATGTCTTTTCCACAAGCACCTGAGCCATTATTAGAACCATCTAAAGAATTAACACCATTAGACCCAAGTAAAAAGAAATTGTCTGATTTATTAGATAATGCAAATACAAACTATACAGAATACCATGAATTACAAGAAAAACACAAGGCTTGGATTGAGTGGTATAATACTCAACGCAAAATATTTGAAGGTGTGAAATGAAAAAACTAATACTTATAGCGTCTATGTTTTTATTAACTAGCTGTGCAATTATTGATGCTTATCAGATGGCTAAATTTGATAACAACGAGTATGCTCTTATCAATTCAGTAAGAACCCAAGCCAATTTAGGTGCAGCTAAATGTGGCACACCAGAAGTAAAAGATACTGTAAATAAAATTTATTACAAGGCTGTAGAGTTAAGAAATTATAGCCAGTCAATACCAAAGAATGGAGAAACAATTAAGATGTCTTCAGAGTTGGCGGAAATAGTAAAAGGTTTAAGCGAAAGATATAACGGAACTGAACCTGTAAGTTTACCATATTGCACAACTAAATTTGGTCTGATAGAAAAGAATGCTGTAACAATCCAAAATGTAGTGGGAGCTAAACCAAGATGAACGATTTATTAAACGAATTATTAGGTTCAGATAATGCGGCTGTGGTAGATTTTGCCAAAGAAGCCAATGACTTCAAAAATATGTTTGAAGCAAAACAAATTAATGCTAGTGAATATAAAGAATTACTCCGTGATTTAGAGCATAGTAAGGCCATCGCAGCTGCGGCTGGCGATTTAGAAACGAAAACTAAATTAAATGAACTCGTTGAAAATTTAATCAATGTAGCTTCATTAGTTGCTTAAGGAGATACTATGGCAGAGGTTAAAAGAGGTGTAAGTGATAACGCTTACCAACATTTACAAGAAGCTGATACTAACGGTGATGGTTATGTAAGTAGCCAAGAATTAGCTATGTACCTAGAATTCAAGCGTAAAGAACTTGAAGACCAAGACGCACAACGAGATGCTATGCGTAAGATGACATGGTTTGCTTTGTGGGGTATGTTACTATATCCAGTCACCATTGTTATTGCTTCATGGCTTGATGTTGATGACGCAGCCACTATTATTGGTAATATTGCACCTACATACTTTGTTGCCATTTCAGCTTTAGTTGCGGCTTTCTTTGGTGCTAATGCTTACTCATCATCAAAAAAGTCTGAAACGCCAAATTTCGTTCAACCACCAATGCCAGCACGACCAAAACCAGCCGCTAAGGTAGAAGAAGAATATGTTGCCTGATGAACAAGAAGTTCAGGACTTAAAACTAGGCATCGGTTTGCTTAAGAAAGATGTAGAGCAAACCGATGAACTTTGCCACAAATTATCTGATTCTTTGAGTAAGCTCCAAGAAATCAATGTTAATCTCATGCAAATGATTACCTTGCATGAACAGAGGCATGAACAACACGAAAAGTCGGAACACGAATTGAAAGAGGATATTAAAGAATTACATTCTCGTATCACTACTATCAACCGTGAAATCCACGAGCGTATTGACCAAGTGGAAAAACACATTACCGATAGGCTAGATGCTATTCGTTCCGATTTAGCAAGACACAAACAACAAGACAAAAAAACAATCATCAACGAATTAAGTGAAGTTGAAAAATGGAAATGGATGATTCTTGGTGGAGTTTTAGTTGGCGGTTTCATTTTAGGTAAAATTGATATAACTACCTTACTTTCTCATATAAACTAATTGACATTTTGCTAAGGTTGTGTTATAGTATGATTCTATGTCAGTTATTATTGATTCAAAATATCTAAAGTTAATTTCTTACCGTTTAAGAAACTTTAAGCAAAAGAATAACTATCTTTGGAACTTCTCATGCCCATTCTGTGGTGATTCTAAAAAGAAAATCACCAAAGCTCGTGGATATGTTTTCCAAAAAGGCAATAACCTTATCTTTGGTTGCCATAATTGTGGGCATGGCACCAATATTGCCAACCTACTTAATCAAGTTGACCCATCACTTCAAAAAGAATATATTATGGAAAGATATAAATCTGGTGAGATGAAATCTTCCAATTATAAAGAGCCACGATTTGATGTGCCTACACCAAGGTTTGATAAACTAGAGAAACAAAAAGTATTTGACCATGCAGAATTTTGTGATAAACTCCCACAAGGCCATTTCTGTTTAACATATTTACAGAAACGAAAGATACCTGCTCAACATTATGGCCGTTTATTATTTACTTCTCACTATAAACAATTCATAGATGCTTTAATTCCTAATCACGGTCACCAATTAGTTGATGATGCTCGTTTAGTTATACCTTACTATGATGAATATAATAATCTGATTGCGGTGTCAGGCCGTGCATTGGAGAATAGTGATAAAACATTAAGATACATAACATTAAGAACCAATGATTCTGATAACAAATTGGTCTATGGTATGGATCGTGTGGACTTATCAAAGCCAGTTAAGATTGTAGAAGGCCCGATTGATAGTTTGTTTTTAGATAATTGTGTGGCATCTGGTGATGCTAACTTAACAATTGTCGCTAAAAGCATCAATGCACCCAAGAAGATGCTTATATTTGATAATGAACCTCGTAATAAAGAAATCGTGAAAATGATGCAGGATGCAATCAAATCGCAACACGATGTTGTTATTTGGCCGAACACTCTTTCCGGTAGTAAAGATATAAATGAAATATTTTTATCAGGAATTACCTTGGATGAGATAGAAAATATTATAAGTAGAAGCACCTTCTCTGGTTTAGAAGCGCAAACAAACTTTGTATTTTGGAAGAAAATATAGCATACACAACCTGACACACTTTTGCGTTTAACATTTCAGTAATTTTTTAATAATTTGGAGTATTTGGATGACTAATATCGTTCACGGTATAAAGATAGACTATTCTCGTGATTCTCTCTTTGATGAACTTGGATTGAAAAGACTTAAAGAATCATACATGCGTGAAGATGAGGAATCCCCACAGGAGAGATTTGCATATGTATCAAAAACTTTTGGAAGTAATGAAGAACATTCACAACGGCTTTATGATTACGCTAGTAGGCATTGGCTTTCTTATTCTACTCCTATCCTTTCTTTCGGTCGTAGCAAGCGTGGTCTTCCTATTTCTTGTTTCTTACCTTATTTGGATGATTCAGCAGAAGGTCTCGTTGAAACGCTGTCAGAAGTAAATTGGTTGTCAATGTTAGGAGGTGGAGTTGGAATTGGTGTTGGTATTCGTTCTACTGATGATAAGTCTGTTGGTGTCATGCCTCATCTCCGCACTTATGATGCTTCTTCTTTGGCTTATCGTCAAGGTCGCACTCGTAGGGGTTCTTATGCTGCTTACTTGGATATTTCTCATCCTGATATTATGATGTTCCTTGAAATGAGGAAACCAACGGGCGACCAAAATATGCGTTGCTTAAACCTCCATCACGGAATTAATATCACAGACGATTTCATGCACATTATTGAAAAGTGTATGATTGACCCAAATGCAAATGACGATTGGGAATTAAAAGACCCACACAATGGCGAAGTAAGAGAAGTTGTGTCAGCAAAACATCTATGGCAAGCTATACTTGAAATGCGTATGCAAACAGGTGAACCATATATTCACTATGTTGATACATCAAATCGTAATCTTCCACCATGGCAACAAGCACTCGGTCTTAAAGTAAGACAAAGCAATCTTTGCTCTGAAATTATTTTACCAACAGATGGTGAAAGAACAGCTGTGTGTTGTTTATCATCATTGAACCTAGAATACTATGATGATTGGAAAGAAGATAAACTATTCTTAAAAGATGTGGCTGAAATGCTTGATAATGTGCTACAACATTTTATTGATAACGCACCAAAACAAATTAAGAGAGCTAAGTATTCTGCTATGCGTGAGCGTAGTATTGGTATCGGTGCATTAGGATTCCATGCGTATTTACAAAAGAATAATTTACCATGGGAAAATCCAATGACCGTTGGTCGTAACAAAGCCATGTTTAATCATATCAGGAGTAAATTAAATGAAGCAAATCAAGAATTGGGTAAAGAGCGTGGAGAAGCACCTGACGCCAAAGGTACGGGTAACCGTTTTAGCCATCTTATGGCTATTGCTCCTAACGCTAGTAGCAGTATCATTATGGGAAACACCAGCCCAAGTATAGAACCTTATCGTGCTAATGCTTATCGTCAAGATACATTAAGTGGCGCTTTCTTAAATAAGAATCGTTATTTGGATGCAATCATTAAAAAGAAATGTGAAGAAGACACTAAATTAGATTACAATGAAGTTTGGTCATCTATTATTGCGAATGATGGTTCAGTTCAACATCTGGACATTTTAGATGAATGGGCCAAAGATGTATTCAAAACATCTATGGAAATTGACCAAAGATGGATTATTCAACATGCAGCTGACCGCCAAGAGTATATTGACCAAGCACAATCACTCAACCTATTCTTTAGACCAGATGTAAATGTAAAATATCTCCATGCGATTCATTTTATGGCATGGAAAACTGGTCTTAAAACTTTATACTACTGCCGTTCTGAAAAGATTGGTAAGGCTGATAAAGTGGCTAAGAAGATTGAAAGACAAGTAATGCAAGAGATAGACTTAAAACAATTAGCAACAGAAGAATCTGTTTGCGTAGCATGCGAAGGATAGAAATGACCAAGAAATACGATTATAGAATCACAGACGAAAGAACCAGTTTCAAACCATTTTTTTATCCTTGGGCATATGATGCTTGGTTGAAACACGAACAAAGTCATTGGCTTCATACTGAAGTTCCTATGGCTGAAGATGTGAAAGATTGGAAGAATAAACTCACAGCACCACAAAAACAATTCTTAACACATATCTTCCGTTTCTTCACACAAGGTGATGTGGATGTGGCAGGTGGTTATGTAAAGAATTATTTACCATACTTTCCACAACCGGAAGTAAGAATGATGTTATTAGGATTTGCAGCTCGTGAAGCACTTCATGTTGCAGCTTATTCTCATCTCATTGAAACATTAGGATTACCAGATACAACCTATAATCAATTTTTAGATTATCAACAAATGAAGGATAAACACGATTATGTTACGGACATCAGCTCGAAAAATGGTGACCTTGCGTCAACTGCAAAACACATCGCCGTCTTCTCTGCTTTTACGGAGGGCATGCAGCTTTTTAGTAGCTTTATTATGCTTCTTAATTTTCCTCGCCATGGTATGATGAAAGGTATGGGTCAGATTGTGACCTGGTCAATCGTAGATGAAACTCAACATTGTGAATCTATGATTAAATTATTCAGAACCTACATAGAAGAAAACAAAGAAATCTGGAACGATGAATTAAAAGGCCAAATTTATACCATCGCAGAAAAGATGGTTGAATTGGAAGATAGATTCGTTGATTTAGCTTTTGAAATGGGCGATATGCCTAATTTAACTGCAGCTGATGTGAAACAATATATTCGTTATATTTGTGACAGACGCCTCATTTCACTTGGTATGAAAGGTGTATTCAAAGTGAAAAAGAATCCATTACCGTGGGTTGAAGAAATGATTAACGCACCGACACATACAAACTTCTTTGAGAATCGTGCTACTGATTATGCTAAAGGTGCATTAAGTGGTAATTGGGAGAATGTTTGGGGTGCAGCTGCATAACAAGGAAAATTATGAAGAAACTATTACTATTATTACTATTACCATTAACATCTCTGGCGAATCCCATAGATGATAAATGTCCACAATTTACACCTTATGGTGCGCCAGTATCAAAGGCCACCAATGTCCAATATATGTGTAAAAAGAATTACGCTCTACAATACAATTACAACACAAAAACAGCTGTATATGTATTAGAACATCTTACTAAAGAATCAATTACAGGCCCAGCAAAACGCAAAGACGATTTTCGTCCTGATCCTGAAGTTCCTGTTCAACATCAAAGTCAATTAGCTGATTATGCTGGTAAACCATATGACCGTGGTCATTTAAGTCCTGGTGCTGACAATACACAAAATGATGAGATTATGTCTGAATCATTCTTCTTGTCTAACATGATTCCACAGGTACCAAACAACAATCGTGGTATCTGGAAACAATTAGAAGCCAAGGTGCGTGATTATGTATTGAAAAACAATGATGTTTATGTAGTATCTGGACCAATCTATGAGAGAGGTTATGCGGTCATTGGTAACAATGTTGGTATTCCTACGAAAGTGTATAAAGTGATTGTTGATGTAAAGAATCAAAAATCAGCAGCCTACATATTTCCAAATACAGCCTTACCTGTTGCAGATTTAGAAAAATATAAATTATCCATAACAGAGGCTGAAAAGGTTATTAATATCAATTTCAACCCAAAACTTAACAATTCATTAGAGAGTAAAAACAATTGGTAACAATAGAACAAGGCGCCGTTGATAAAATTAAAAGTTTATTAGCTGAAGAAGACAATCAAGACCTTAAATTAAGGTTATTTGTTTCTGGTGGCGGTTGCTCTGGTTTTCAATACGGTTTTACTTTTGATGAATCTCAAAATGAAGATGATTTTGTAGTAGAAAAAGATGGTGTCACTTTACTTGTAGATGCTATGAGTATGCAATACCTCAATGGTGCTACAATAGATTATAGTAAAACATTAATGGCTGAACAATTTGAAATTAAGAACCCAAATGCTACAAGTAAATGTGGTTGTGGTTCATCATTTTCAGCATAGGAGAACTTTATGGCATACTCTGATAAAGTATTAGACCATTATGAAAACCCAAGAAATGTTGGGTCTTTTCCTAAAGACGAACCAGATGTTGGCACAGGAATGGTTGGTGCGCCGGCCTGTGGTGATGTAATGAAATTACAAATCAAAGTAGAAGATGGTATCATTACGGACGCTAAATTTAAGACCTATGGTTGTGGTTCAGCCATAGCTTCATCAAGTTTAGTGACAGAGATACTCAAAGGTAAAACACTACAAGAAGCTTCTACTATCAAAAATTCAGCCATCGCTGAAGAACTCGCACTACCACCAGTGAAGATACATTGTTCAGTCCTTGCTGAAGATGCTATCAAAGCTGCAATCAAAGATTACGAACTTAAATGTTCGTGTAAATAATTCAACAGGATAACCTATGGCAAACAAACATCACTCGTGTGAATGTGGGTCTAAATATGTAATACAGTATGACAAAGAGATATGCGAAACCGATCCTCTCTACTGTCCATTCTGTGGTGAATACATGATAGACGAAATAGATGAAATTAAAAAATCATTCAACGAGGAAGATGGTTACGAAGATTGAAATGGACATATAATCATAAAGAGTTTACGGGTGAAGAAATTGGTGAGTATTTTGGTATGGTGTATCTTATCACCAATACAAGAACAGGCCGTAAATATGTGGGTAAGAAGTTTTTTACTAAAGCTGCAAGACGCCAAGTAAAAGGTAAATCAAAAAAAGTCAGAGTTGCTTCCGATTGGGAAAAATACTTCGGTTCTAATAAAGTTATACAAGAAGAAGTAAAGGCACTTGGAGAAGATGTGTTTAAGAGAGAGATACTTCACCTCTGTAAATCACGCTCAGAGTGTGCGTATTGGGAGACCTGGGAGATATTTAATCGGGACGCTTTGAGAACTGACGATTACTATAATGATTGGGTTTCATGTCGGATTAGGAAAGCTCATTTATTATCAAACCGGACACCAGCTATGTATAAAGCAAAAATGCGCCGGCCGACACACTTCCGCTAAATAAATCCAATTATTGCCCAAATATGCAAAAAGATTTAGAAGCCGACATTATTAGACACCTTCGGTCATGGCATCCAGTTATTCGTGACTATTGGTGGATTAAGTTTTCTAATTATAAAGGAAACATACTGATATTTGTTGGTTCCACATTGACAGGACAAGTGATGACCCGTTACTATGCAGATGAAGATTTAGCCTGTCAATTCATCAATTGGGTGCTCAATCAAGACCCAACTAAATTGATAAAACATCAGGATTAGACATTCTGAATAGATAAATACAGTATAAATGTAATTCATCAATCATTGTTTAGAGAGATTCTATGGCAATCAGTCAAATAACAGCTGCCTCAATCGCAGACGGAACAGTAGTTGCAGCCGATATTGCAGCTAACGCAGTCACCACAGTCAAAATAGCAGATTCAGCAGTTACCGCAGCTAAATTAGCGCCAGGTGCCGCTTTATCAAACGGTCAACTATCAATCGTATCATCAAGTTTAGGTGTTGTTCCAGATTCACCAGCATCAGCAACACCATACAAGATTTTAGGTCAGATTGTTGGTGTAGCCAATACAGATTCTAATGTGTATGTGGTTCCTGCTTCAACCAATACAGTAGTGAATTTAATTACTGTTTGTAATGGTACACAAAACAATATTCTTATTGATTTAGTAGCAAGACCTTCAAGTGAAGCATTAGCCACTAAACATTTTGTTCTTAAATCACTCAACATACCTGCAGCTGATACATTAGTATTGGATACAGGTGTAACATTACCAACATCAGCAATTCTTTCAGCAAATGTAACAGGTGCCAATGCAACCTCTTCAGCTGCAGGTGTTGCTATTCACGCATATGGAGTTGAAATCAAATAATGGCTAACGCACTTAAAATTTTAGGACAATTAAATCCTACTGCAAATACTCAAGGTAATGTGTATGTGGTTCCAGCTTCAACAGCAGCAATTATTAATAACATTACTGTAGCAAATCAAACAGCAGCTAATGTATCCTATTCAATCATTGTGATGCCTTCTGGTGGTTTTTCAGCAACGGCAGCTAACACATACTTTGTGGTTCGTGGCGGTGTCGTACCTGCCTCTGATACTGCATTGTTAAGTTTAGGTCTCACATTACCATCTGGTGCAATCTTAGCTGCCAATTCAAATTCAGGTTCAGTTTCAATATCAGCATTTGGTGTAGAGATTAGCTAATGGCTGAAATTAAGTATTTTAGTTCCGATAATAACGGGTCATTTGTTCGGCCGTTAAATTATAGTTTCCCAGCAGGATTAACCAGATTTTCAAATTCTGCTAATTATCTTGTTGCAGCTGGCGGTGGCGGCGGTGCTCAAAACGCATCGGGCGGTGGAGGTGCTGGTGGATTATTAATTTCTAGTGCAACCTTACAATTAGGAACTACTTATACTATTACTGTTGGAGCGGGAGGAGCTGCATCCGTTACACTAGCTGAAGGTGATAATGGTTCTAATTCTTCCATATCTGGCACAGATTTAGTTACTATTACTGCTATAGGTGGCGGCGGAGCAGGTTCATTAGGTTATCCACCTGGCGGATGGGTTACTCCAAATGGAAGAGCTGGCGGTTCGGGCGGTGGCGGAGGTTCAGGATATGGTGGGTATAATGGCGGAACTGGAGGAGCAGGAACGGGCGGCCAAGGTAATAATGGAGGAACATCACCATTTAACGGAAGTGGATCAGTATCATCATTAGGTGGTTCAGGTGGTGGTGGTGCTGGAGCTGTTGGAAGTAACGGGTCAAGTGGAGTTGGTGGTGCCGGTGGTGCTGGTGCATCCTCTTCAATTTCAGGATCCTCTGTAACATATGCTGGTGGCGGTGGCGGAGCTAGTGGAGGAACAGGAGTTGCTGGCGCCGGAGGTTCTGGTGGTGGTGGTGCAGGTTCTGTATCAACTACTGCAACGGCTGGTACAGCTAACACGGGTGGCGGTGGCGGTGGCGGTGGTAACGGAGGAAGTCCAGCGGCTGGAGGTTCAGGTGTAGTTATTATCTCATATGCTGGATCACAACAATTTACAGGTGGAACCGTAACATCATCAGGCGGTAACACTATACATACATTTACAGGATCTGGTTCGTTAATACCAATAGGACCTGGTTTTTCTATCAATTAAATAAAAGAAAAAATTCATTGAGATATTCTTAAATGGGAATCAAATACGCAGTTTCTAATCCAACAAACACTTTCGTAAGACCTAGCGGATATTCTTTTCCTACAGGATTAAGTGCAATTTTATCATCCAACACATCAACAGATTATCTTGTTGTAGCTGGTGGTGGAGCAGGTGGTGGTGGTTGGACTGGCGGCGGTGGCGGTGCTGGCGGTTATCTAACAGGAACAACACCACTAAGCGTTTCAACAGCATATACTGTGACTGTTGGTGGAGGAGGAAGTGGACCAGGAGGCAATGGTTCTAATTCATCAATAAGTGGTACGGGATTATCTACTATTACATCTATTGGCGGTGGTGGTGGTATAACAGATAATTCAGGATCAAATGGAAATAACGGCGGATCTGGAGGTGGTGGCGGATATAATTCTGGTGCAGGCGGAACAGCTGTTTCGGGTCAAGGTAATAATGGTGGCACTGGTTCTGGATGGGATGGAGGAGCTCAAACAGTAACAGGCGGAGGCGGTGGTGGCGCTGGAGCTGCAGGTACAAATGGCGTATTTAGTAATGCTGGTGATGGTGGTGTAGGTTTAGCATCTTCTATTTCAGGTACTTCTACATACTACGCTGGAGGCGGAGGCGGCGGTGGAGCTGCTGGAACTCCAAATTCATCTCCTGGTGGTTTAGGTGGCGGCGGAGCAGGTGGAGTTGGATCAAGTGTTGCTGGAACTGCAGGAACTACTAACACCGGTGGAGGTGGAGGTGGTTATGGTAAAAATCCTGGAACAGGATCTTCAGGCGGTTCAGGTATTGTAATTGTCCGTTATTCTGGTTCACAAACAGCCACTGGTGGATCATCAATTAGTCCTTCAGCTGCACCAGGTTATACTGTTCACACATTTACTGGACCAGGAACATTTACAACAAATTCAAATTATGGACTGTCTATAACAGGATATTCAGTAAATTAAAAATGCCAAAAATAAAATATACAACAGTCGCAAGTAATAAATCTTTCACACGACCAACAGGTTACTCCTATCCAGCTGGATTAACTGCTAATGCACCTTCCACGATAAACTATCTAGTAGTTGGTGGCGGAGGTTCTGGTGGCGGATCTAATAATCCAGGAACCAGTTTTGTTGGTGCTGGAGGTGGAGGCGCTGGCGGTTTATTAACTGGTACTGCTACATTACAAGCAGGTATTACATATACTGTTACGGTTGGAGCTGGTGCGCCTGCGCCATCATCGGGATATAACAACGGAACTAATGGATCAAATTCAGTATTAAGTGGAGGAGCTATATCTACTGTAACAGCTCTTGGTGGCGGTTACGGCGGAGCAAATAATGGAGTTCCAGCCTCTAATGCAGGAGGATCGGGGGCTTCAGGTGGTGGCGGATCAGGTGGTGGTCCTGGATCTTCTGGAGGTTCTGGTACACCTGGACAAGGCAACTCTGGAGGAAACGGATTTGGCCCTGGTGGAGGTAATGCTGCTGGTGGTGGTGGTGGCGCAGGTGGAACTGGTAGTAATGGATCTACATCTCCAGGATTGCCTGGTGGCGCTGGTGGCGCTGGAACTGCTTCATCTATTTCTGGAAGTTCAGTTACTTATGCTGGTGGTGGCGGTGGAGGTGCTGGAGGTCCAGCAGGGGGCGGTGCTGGAGGATCTAGTATTGGTGGTGCTGGCGGAGCTGCAAGTAATGGTAGTGCCGCAATTATAAACACAGGATCTGGTGGTGGAGGTGCATGTGGATATTCCGATTCACCAGCAGTGATTATACCATCTACTATTGTAGCCGGAGGCGCTGGGTCTTCAGGCGTGGTCATTGTATCTTATTCATCTCCTACAACTTTATTTACAGGTGGAACCGTAACAACATCTGGCGGTAATCAAATTCACACATTTACGGGTCCGGGTTCATTAGCTTCTCTTAATGCTTATTCAATTAATTAACAAATAATCCTTATAAATACATGTATCACTATTTTTAATGGGAGTAGAAACAAATGGCACATTTCGCTAAAGTAAATTCAGACAATATCGTAGTTGAAGTTCATGCAGTTGACAATTGGAACTGTGTTGACGGAGAAGGTAACGAATCAGAAGCAGCCGGCCGTGCATGGCAAGAAAGCGTATTCGGCGTTCAAGAAGGCATTCGTTGGATTCAAACATCATATAATCACAATATTCGTAAAAACTATGCTGGTATCGGCATGACATATGACGAAGGTCGTGACGCATTTATTCACCCAAAACCATATCCAAGTTGGGTATTAAATGAAACAACTTGCCGTTGGGAAGCACCAATACCAATGCCAACGCCAGGTGAAGGTGAATTCTATAATTGGGACGAAGAAACAACATCTTGGGTATTAAACACAATAGAGTAATATTATATTTCACAAGAAACCCACCTTTTGGTGGGTTTTTTATTGCCTCACATTCCTACCAATAGGTGTATAATTGACCCAAATCAACTAGCATTCAAATAGTTTTATTATCACCTTAAAATCACTTGACATGTAGCATAAATTAGTGTATGATACTATATTATTAGGAAAATTAAATGAATATATTAGACAGTTTCGTTAGGCCTATTGAGATGTTTGATGTAAATAACAAAAAACATCGTGAGTATTATTTTGATTATATGAAAACGAATTCATGGGGTTATTGCCCTGTGCAACTCAAAGTACCAACTCAAGTGGTAAGTTTATCCACTTATGCTCGTGAACAATTAATACAATATTACATTAATAAAGAATTTACAAAATGATTAATAAAGACCTAGAATCTTATGTGACCGTGTTTCAAGGAGCTATTCCTCAGGAAATATGTCGTCAAACTTGTAGTGAATTAGATAAAGTGGATTGGCAACAACATACATTCTATAATGTCAATACCGATTCATACCATTCAACTGAAAAAGAATTATCGGTGTTTTTTAATGATGTTAAAACAAAACCTCAACTCATGCAAATGACACACACTTTACTTACACAGTATATGAAAGATTTGAATTTTCCATGGTATAGTGGCTGGGCTGGTTTTACTGATATTCGTTTCAATCGTTATACTGAACAAACCAATATGAAATTACATTGTGACCATATTCAATCAATGTTTGATGGTAAAATAAAAGGTATACCCACATTAAGTATTGTTGGTAATCTTAACTCAAACTATGAAGGTGCTGAATTCGTAATGTGGGACCAGGTTATTCCTTTGGGTGAAGGTGATGTGTTGATATTTCCATCAAACTTCATGTATCCACATTTAGTCAAAGATTGCACCAAAGGCACCCGTTATTCATTCGTATCTTGGGTTTATTAATGACAGACCAAGATGCTGAATTATATTATGGAAAGATGTTAGATTATTTTGGCTATCTTCCAAACTTTGAAAGAGAACCAAGACGATTTGCTTATTATGTTAGGTTATACAAATATCTAAATAGAGAATCAACCACAAGTTGATATTATTAATAACCCAAAAGGTGAATAAAATGTTAGAAAACAAAAAAGAAGATGTTAAAGATTTAGCAACTGAAGCTGCTGTATTGAGTTTAGTGCCAGAAGACATGCCTCCATGTAAAGACCAAGACAAGGCTTGCACAAAGAGATGGCTTGAATCAATATCAGATTGCGCTTAAAATAAACTTTATATAATGAATTTGTGATGAATATATTACCTGAAGTTAAACAAACCATAGACAATATCAAAAACTCAAATTACTTTTGGGTTGATTTGCCTATGACCATTTCTATCAAATATCTCAAACGAATACCCTTTACAGTAGCCATTGGTTCCAATGAGCTACTTGCCTATGTGTTAGCACTCAATGAAAATGAGGCCTATGAAAAAGTATATGATTACCTCAATTCAGTAGATGATTCTGATATAATTCCGTAAACAATATAAAAGAAAACCTAATATTATGATAAACATAAAACAAATGAAACCAGCAAGTAATATGATAACGATTGTTGAACCAGAAATCTCTGGTATTTTCCCAACACCGGTTTATGTTTCGCACATGGATAGACCATTTACACCTTCAGAAATGGAAATATTCCAAAATGCTGAAAAGAAAACTGTGTCAAATGCTGGCAACATTACAAGTGCCAATAATTATATTCTTAATGAGCCTGGTTTAGAAAATCTTCGTAATATTCTTACAGCACATGTAACAGAATTCGTTAAAAGAATTTATGTACCAAAACATGAGATGGTGCCATATATTACACAATCATGGACAAATTATACTAAAGAAAAAGAATGGCATCATAGCCATGAACATCCAAATAGTTTTGTTTCTGGTGTATTATACATCAATGCAAATGATGAATATGACAAAATTACATTTCAGAAAAAAGGCTATCAACAAATTAAACCCGTTTCAAGTGAGTTTAATTGGTATAATTCAGAGTCGTGGTTCTATACTGTTAGAACGGGTATGATTATAATGTTTCCATCAAGTACCACACACATGGTTGAAAACAAAGGTGGCGATAACACACGAATTTCATTGGCCTTTAATACTTTTTTCAAAGGCACCATGGGTGAAAACTCATCATTAACTGAATTAATTTTATAAGGATATATAATGCAATTACTTGAAGAAGATAGAAAGAAATTACATAATGCTTTAGTTGAGGCTAGCAATTCACTCACACGCATTGATGCTGAAAGAGATTTAATTAAAAACATCATCAATGATACAAACAAGAACTTTCAAATTCCAAAGAAAACAATTAAGAAATTGATTCGTGTTTATCATAAACAAAACTTCTCCGAAGAAGTGACTACACACGAAGAATTTGAAACCCTTTACGAGACCGTAACTAAAACAAACTAATGGTTATTACATGGGTATTAGTTGTGGTGTTAAATCACCAAATACTATACACCGAAGAATTTGATAGTTTTGAAGGGTGTCAAAAGCAATCACACTCAAAACTTACAGATATGAATAACCGAAAAGTTTATGCTGAATGTAGAAAGATAGTAAAGTGAAAGATTTTGATATTAAATGGATAGCCACAGCCTTGTTTATTACATCTGGCACATTCATTTCACTTAAATTACCTGGTATGCAATACGCATTTCCTGTATTGGTTACAGCTCATTCAATATTGGTCTATGAATTCTATTTCAAACAATTCAATAAGCCTTTATTGATACATAATTTATATTTTGCTATTGTAAATGCTTTTGCAACCTATATTTGGATGGTTCAATGACACCATCACAAAGAGCATTATATAAGGCGATTTCATATCGTATTGTTGTTTTAGCTGCAACAATACCTTGGGTTGGGTTTCATACAGCTATATGGTTATCCATAATGATGACAGTTTTATATTATATACACGAAAAGATTTGGCATAAAATTAAATAGGGAGATAATTATGAAGGTAGTGAAAGTATTATTAGCAACAGCGTTATTCTTTGGTTTGGTCGCAGTTATTCCGTTTGGTATTATTTGGTCATTAAACACTCTATTCTATACTGAAATTCCATACACTTGGCAGGCTTGGGCTGCTACAACGATTCTATCAACAATCGTATATGGCTCATCAGCTGCAAGTAATTATTCAAAGAAGAAAAAACAAAGAACCAGTTGGGGGTATTATGCCTAAAAACGAAATGCTAGGTCACCTAATTCATTCAAAACCAAACTCAAATCAGTTTGATGAAATGAATGTTCGTAAAGAATTTCTACGATTAATTAATGATTTCAAAGCTGATATGAATGGCGCAATCAATACCATATCTGATAGTAATGTTCGTAGTACCTTATCAGGTATATTTGGTAATCACATCGTTAAATTAGAAAACAAAATCTATTCATTGGAAGAAGAAATTAAATGATTCTTGAAGCAGCAACGGTTGGTATGATGTATATGGCTGATGCCACACCGACCAAGTCACCAGCTGATTTTCTAAACCCAATATCTATTGCTGTATCTGTTGCTGAAAAAGTATCTAATCATGTTGAAGAAAAAAATCAGCCAAAAGCTAAAACAGCTTTACCGCAAGAAAAGATAGATAAGTTTGAGGTTATGGCAAAAGAAGATTTTATTAAGGATGACCCATATAAAGATATGTGGAATAAAGATTGGATAAGGAAATAATATGTCATATGCAGATATGCTCAAAGATTTATTAGCAAAGAAAAACGAAAAGAACAATCAAGGCAAGAAAAAGAATGACCTGGATACAGGTAAAGGTCAAGTAAAAGACCAAGTTACTTCACACAAACCAGCCAAGAAATCAGCTGGTCGTGGGAGATAATGATATGATTAAAATAGATATGAAAATTACCCGTGAATGGAATGTCCAAGAGTGGAAGAGTTATTGGTTCAAAAGCTTCAAATGTTTTAATGTGCAAATAGTCAAAGATACCACACAATGGGTTCGTTTCCATGTGGCCTATCGTTTTAATACTTTCATTTTGAATGTTAACCTACTTGGCTATGAATTTGACCTATACATATGATAAACAATTGGTTTCCACCTGATGACGATGAACCGCCATTCTTAATGCCTGGTGAATTAGACCGCATGAAGCAAGAAGCTCGTGCTAAAATGCGTGGTCGCTCTGGTCAATCACTTGAAGATGCCATTAAAGACGCTATGGCACAACCACCAGTTCCAATTATATTGAAAGACCCAACCAAAGAGTGAGAATATATTTAAGAGGATTACCAGTAGAAGACGAATTAAGAAATAAACCATTGGTTGGTTCATTCTATCATGCTAAAAATGGTAAGTTTTCCCGTGAAGTATTTCCAACCTATGGTATTGCTAAGAAATGTTATAATGACCTTGGTGAAGCATGGATAGATAACGAAGAATTTTATTTTGAGGTCAATGAATAATGTTTATGTTTGATGTAGAAACTCTTGGTAAAGAATCTAATTCTGTCATTCTATCCATGGCCTGTATTCATTTTGATCCTGACAGTAAACCAACACCACAACAATTAAGAGATAATACTTTTTTCTGTAAGTTTGATGCTTCAGACCAAATCAAAAGGCTACATCGCACCGTTGGTCGCACCACTATGGATTGGTGGGCAAAACAATGTGATAATGTCAAGGCTAAATCATTTAGGCCAAATGTTGCGATTGATGAACGGTTTGAAGACGGCTACGAAAGAATGAGGCGCTGGGCTAAAAGTAAAAATGAACCTGATTCTTATGTATGGGCTCGTGGTAATTTAGACCAATTAGTCCTTGATTCTATGGAAGAACAATTACAAATAGAACCTATCTTTCCATTCAAAAGATGGCGAGATGTTCGTACCGCAGTAGATTTTCTCACAGGCACCACCAATGGGTATTGTAAAGTGAATTATCCTGGTTTTGACCCTTATTTACATATTACAAAACACAACCCAATTGATGACTGTGTGCTTGATGTCATGCAATTAATATATGGAGTAAAAGAATAATGTATGAACTATTTTATAATACACTAGAATTTTTAATTAACAAAACTGAACCGATTAATCAAACCTATGTAAAGTATGTACCTAAAATCATACGATTCATTCTATGGCCATTGACCCAAGTTATTTTAGGTTTGACCGTGACGATTGCGGTTGTGATTGCGGCCATATATAAATTAATACAAACTATTAAGAAGGTCTATGACAAGTATGAGTGATTGTTCTTATTGTAAAGCAATCAAATGATACAAGTTTATGACCATTTTTTAAGTAAAGAAGACGAAGATTTTATTGAAAATCATGTCACGAGTGGTTATTTTCCTTGGTATCTTAAAAATGAAACAGTTAGGCCTGATAATCGGTTTGTGAGTGATACTAGGTTTGTAGATTTTCCTTGGCTATCACATGAAACGCATATTGATGGAAAAGAAAATTCATCTTACCTGGAGATACCAAATAGAATTATTGAAGTCCTCAATAGTAAATTTAACATCATATACAAAGAAATTAGGCAATCACGATTGAATTTAGTATTCAAAAGTAATGACGATAGAAAAAGTCCACCTCATTGTGATTTTTATGATGACAATATAGATACGATGATATATTATGTCAATGATTCGGATGGAAACACCATGTTTTATGCTGATGAAAATGCTAATACGATATTGCAAGAAGTTGAACCAAAGAAAGGCCGCATAGTTATTTTTTCAAGTAAAACACTACATGCAGCCACTAGACCAAAAGAAAATCATACAAGAATAGTTATTAATTTTAACATGGTAAAATAAAATGAAAAATTGCCTACACCGTGAAATCGTAACCATCTATAAAACCTATAACGGACACACCCACATATCATGGAAGTGCCGTGCTTGTAATAAAGAATTTATACCAAAAGGGAGTTATCAATGAGTAAAAAAGTATTAAGGTTCACCGCCTCATGGTGCCAACCATGTAAGATGTTAGCTAAGACATTAGAAGGTATCACCACCGACTATCCAATAGAAACCATAGACATTGATGAGAATCAAGAATTAGCCATCCAATATGGTATCCGAGGTGTTCCAACACTTGTCATGCTTGAAAATGATACAGAGGTTAAAAGAATCTCTGGTGTCCAAACCGAAGGGTTCCTCAAAGACTGGTTAGTATGAAAATCTATACAAACAGACCTAAAAACAATTGGCTATCGCCCTATACGATTATAGAGAAGGTAATATTTTGGCGTGAAATTGATTATGATGAGCCATTCGTAAAAAACATTCTCAAATATACCAAACTAGGTTGGTTTTGTGATAAACTTCATACCATTCGTAGCTTCATAAACCGTGATATAAAATACATTCATATTGATCCATGGGATGCCTGGTCAATTGAACACACCCTATCACCGATTATTCTACCTTTACTTCAAGAGCTCAAAAGAGTGAAGCATGGTGCACCGTTTATTGCTGATGAAGATGTACCAAAGAATTTAAGAGTTGGTGCCAAAGGAACAGGCAATTCAGATGTCCATAAGCTATTTGAAGATAACGACAACACCTTCTTTGAGCGTTATGATTATATTTTAGATGAAATGATATGGACTTTTGAGCAGTTATCTATGGATGACCATGAAGCTCCATTCTATGACCATACCGAATCAAGTAAAGAACCTGACCTCAATAAATCAGTCCGTAAGCTAAAAGTAGACCGTAAGGGATTAAAGGCTCATAATGCTCGTATTCAAAACGGGTTAAGATTATTTGGTAAATATTACCGTAGCCTCTGGGATTAGAATGTTAAAAGATGAAATTGAAGAATGTCTATTACAAAAGCTAATTTATCCTGATGATACTCAATTATACCAAAGAGGAATAGCTGATAAGATTGAGCAAGAATGTAATAGAATATTAGTCAATTCATTCAATAAAACAGAGTTAGCCCGAAGCCGTAGAAGTGTTGAAGATATAACAGTCAATGATTATTATGTTGACCATAAGACTTCCGATGTATCCCTAAAATTTAAGATGCCAAACCTAATTAGCATTGATAGGCTAAAAAGGTTAGATAAACCTCTTCTATATAATTTTGTCAAGTATGATAGCCATCAAAAGAAAATATTGGGTATAATGGTGCTAGATGTTTATGAATTGAATTGGGAACACTTAAAAATAGAGAATTTAGGTGCAGGCCAATTACAGATAAAGAACATGGAAGACTTCTATCAATCTCCAAAATCTAATATATCAAAAGAAGAATGGCTCAATGAATTACACCAAAACGCCATCTCATTCTATAATAAATTATTAGGCAAGACACAAAGACGAATCCAGGCATGGAAAGTTAGTTTGCCTCAATAAAACGATGGTTATGATAGGATAGCCCTATGAAAATCGCCTATTGTTCCGACCTACATTTAGAGTTTGCCGACCTCACTCTGACCAATGAAAACCAAGCCGATGTGTTGGTGCTCGCCGGTGATGTATGTGTAGCGAAACACCTCCAAACCAAAGAAGTATTTCAGAATTTTTTCCAAAGAGTTTCCAAAGAATTTCCAAAGGTGCTCTATGTCATTGGTAACCATGAGCATTATCATTACTTGTTTAATGACACCGTGGCTGACATAGAAGATGCTCTATTCCATTTACCCAATATCCATGTGCTTGACAATGCAACCATAACCATAGATGACATTACTTTTATTGGTGGTACCATGTGGACAAATATGAATGAAGAAGACCCCATGACCATAGGTGCCGTTACTGACTTTATGCCTGACTGGAGAATCATCAAGTATTTTGATGGAGTGAACTATCGTAAATATACACCTCAGCTATCCATACAAGAGTTTGATAGAACTGTCCAGTATATAAACATTGTGACCAATCCAAAAGACAAGAAGTTTGTGGTGATTACACACCATAGCCCATCATTCCGATCCTGCCATGAGAAGTGGTCTGGTGATATTGGTAATGGCGCCTTTCACACCAACCTAGATGAGTTTATTACATATCGTCCACAGATTAAGGCCTGGATCCATGGACATACCCATGACCCTTGCGAATATGATATAAGTACCACAAGAATCGCCTGTAACCCAAGAGGTTACCCTAAAGAGAACCAGCATAACCAATTTCAATTAAAATACATGGAGGTGTAATATGACCAAACAATTAGACCTATTCAATAATGAGATAGAACTCCAACAGATAGTCATAGACCTACACAATATTGCTCGTAGGGTAGAGAATAATGGTAATCCAGATGGAATAGGGTATAGTATTAGAAGTATCGCTGATAAACTCAATGAATATAGTAGAGTAAAGGCACTTAAATATAAGTTAAAAGAGTCCATAGAAGAATTCGGTGAGGTATATCAAGAGCTAAAAGATGAATAAGTATATAATAGATATAATCATTATCGCCATATTAGTAATCTACCTAGGTGGACTAGCCCTATCCTTGATGGATAAGTAGGTAATCACCTCATGGGAGAGTATTACCATTGGCGGGCGAAATCCCTGCCAGCGGAAGCGCTAATAAAACTAGGTGGTAGTATTCTCCCATGAGGTAGTAACCAATCTGGAAAGAAACCACTAGGATCCGTGAAGAAGCATGCCAGGCGTCTATAAGCTAAAAAATTGTAAGTTTTGCAGTAAAGAACACCGTAAGAAAGGCCCCTACTGTGGCCAGTCGTGTGCAAGTAAAGATAAAGAGCCAACAGAGGCCATGCGAGAGGCCATGCGCCAAGTGGCTACAGAGTATAACCAAACACCTGAAGCGGCTGCGAAGCGCCGTCAGTTTGGTACATCACTGGCCACTATGAATGGCGATGACTTTGCTGTGGATATTCCGACCATACAAGACCTAGACGAGTTACCGCCTGGTTATGACCGTGGAGAGAATTGGTAGCCTAGTAGTCCGCGGTGTCTTGGACTTCTATATCGTAATCCTCATCCACTTTGAATAGGTCTTTCAGAGGCATTGTATAAACATCTTTAGCCTCCTTCTCAATCTTCTTTAATTCAGCGTCAGTTGGTCCACCGACTTCAACATACTTCTTAGCCATACTATCTCCTTTTATTAGTCAAGCACTCTAGGTCAAATATAGGCACCCTAGTTTGGCCTATCTAAAGCGCTTGAGTAATACCTCTAGCGGTAGAGGTATCCACCAGCCCAATCGGCTATAACCTTAAGCTTTTCAATGTCATTCACAAGGTTAAAGCGAACACCTTTGGCAGGGCTCTTCCATGATTTAGCCTTGTATAGGTCACCATTGTTTTTATCCACGAAAGCATGGACTGAGCGTTGGTTATTGACCATAATGATTTTAATATAGCGGTTACCTTCTTCGGTCACAAAGTTATAATCAAGGGTTGAACCCTTTTTATAGTAGTTGGCCTTTAGAATGGCGCATAGTTGGTTGGTTAGGTCTTTGATGTTATTCATTCTGCTTCTCCCTTGTAAAGGTCAATACCGAGTATCACACCTGTTTTATTGTAAACAGCCTTAGCATACGCTGTGGCTTCGTTTAATGTCTTGAATATCTTACCATCGCAAATTAACATATTTTTCATCCTTTTCAATTCTATGTAACCATTCTAACATAAAACGGCAACAATGTCAAGCACTTTTCGCTAAAAATAAATGCCCTTTAGAATCAAGAGCTTAGCTGGAGCCCCCTATAAGTCATTGATTTATAAGGGCAAATAATGCTTGACTTTTGCCCGGATTGTGATATAATGGTCCTGTAAAATTGAGAAGGACAAAGAAAATGAGTTACCGAGAAGAATTAATACTTGAAATAGAAACCGTGAAGGATATCATAGGCATGGCTCCAGGTGTGGCGCCAGAATATACTGTGATTCTAAACAAGCTTGAAACCAAATTACAGGAGCTAAACTAATATGATGCTAGTAATAAGAACACAGTTCCAAGAAAACTATGCAGCCCATCAAGGGTTCAACGGAGAGTACCGTTGGAAAATGAAGGGTGGCTCAGAGTATAAGGTGCAAAACCTCCCACTTAATGTTGACTACGCTTCAGTTGTGGAGATGGCTGGTGTTGAACATGATAACGAATATACCAAAGAGGCTATCGTGGACTGGTCAGTTGAGCCAGATGACTACCTCTCATGGTTTGAGAAAAGCCAGTTGGAATACGAAGGCGCCATTGTGGCACCTGAACCAACCCTAGATTATAACGAGCTAAAAAATGCAAATTAACCTGACCAAAAAAGAAGCTAACCTAATCATATACTTAGCTAATATGAAGGTGGACACTCCACAATATGCTGATGTAAATCAAGAGCTTAGAGCCATCCTAAAAAAGATTGAGGAAGCCCTTGACAAATAGGCAATAATATGTTAGCCTGGTTATACAATTAAAAAGGATAAAAAATATGTCAAAAACACTACAAGAAAAACTACAATGGGAATTACAATGCTACGGATGTACCGCAGCTGCCATAGATAAAATGGTCAAAGAACAGGCCTTCCCAGGTACGGAGTTGATGTTCGCTGCTGGTATCCTATCAGATGCTCAAGAAACCATCTCCGGTGAGTATGGCGAACCAGACACCGAGACCGCTCGCCAATTCATTAACCGTGCCAAATACATTATATTCAAACAAATGGAGAAGGCTCGTGGTTAATCCTAATGCAGAGCTAAGGCTCGCTGCCAAAGAAGAAAACGAGAAGGTCATCCAAAACATGTATGATGACCTAGTCCTCCTACCCAACCTCATGGCGGATCCAAGATTCTTTGGTCCCGATCCAATAGATTGTGACCCTGGCTGGGTGTGGGAACGGAACGGAGATTTCAATGGGTAAAATGAAAGAACTGGTCATTGAGGTATTAGAAGCCCTAGAGGTGAACGACTATGAAACGGTGGCCAACCAGTTTGGTATGACTATAGCTCAGGTGGTGCAGATAGCCAAGGACTATGGGGACATTGACGATGGGCAAGCGCCATAGTATTGGCGAAAAAGCGTCCAGGACAGTTGGAAGGAGTCCTCTTGATGAAGGTCTATACCTCTAACATCTTTTTGACAGCTATACAAACGACTTATTGTCCAGCGAATTTCGCTTTTCATTTAGAGGATCCTTACCACTAATATACTTTATGTCCAGCAAAATGCACTTTTCATTTCGTGGATACTTACCCTTATCCAGGCAAATTACGCTTTTACTTTCGTGGATACTTGCCACAAATTTACTATGGATATGATAGGATACTACTATGACACAAGACTTTATATTTGATGACCCGGACTTAACCGACATAGAGCGAGCCGTCTATTTTTCAGAGATTCTCACTCAAGGGTTCAAGAATGTACCTCAAAGGCGTCAAGAAATCATCATGGACCATATAGTGTTAAAGACACCTAGGCGAATGATTGCAGAAGACCAACAGAGGTGTGAATCGGTTATAGCTCAACAAGAGGCCAAAGGAATATATCAAGCTCGTGAAGCGATAAAGAGGATGCTATGACAGAACCAGTTAAAAAAAGATACACCATAGAGTTATCAGAGACCGATATGGACTTACTCTATGACGCCTTGATGTTTATACAGGACCATTGTAAAGATGATGGACAGGCTCTATACACTACAAAGGATTACAATAGTTTAATGGATTCATTTAATAATATGATAGGAGTTTCAGAATGAAGTTTGGTAAAATATATCTTATAGCGGTATTATACACCGTTGCGGTTGTATTAAGTGTGAAGTGTATCCATTTCATATTAGGAGCATAGTATGATATTAACAAAAGGTGTCTATTACATTGGGGATTTGTGTTATGTTATGCACAATGAATGGGACGAAGTGTGTGACCTCACACGAGGTGACCAATACCCTAACGAAGGACAGTTTAGGCTATCAGACGGAAGACAGTTTGCTATGTTTCATACTGCCTATGGTGATGGTGAATACTATGATACCCAAGGTCGTGCCTACTGTGTGGACTCTGGTAGTATAGGTTGTATTAAAGTGGATAACCTCACGGAAGAGGTGGACGAGAACCTAGGGAATGTGGTGGAAATGCCCCATGATTTCTACTGTTATTCTGATAGTAAGACCATCTTCTTTGGCCATGTGGTGATTGAAACTGAATAGGAAAAATTTTCGTAGAATAAAAGGATTAAAATGAGTTATATTGTATTGTTTATTGCGTCATTCTTTTTGGTGGGACTTCTAGGTCTCCAAAGTAAGAATGTCCAGCACTCAAGGTATCTGGCAGCAGCCACTACTTCCATGGCGATTTCTATCTCTAATTTTATATTTGTGAAATCGGTGGCTGTGGGTGGTTATGATACCTTGATTGTGGTGATGGTCGGTGGCGCTTCGGGTATTATGGCGGCGATATATGCCCATGACCACCATTTAATGAAAGGAGATAAAAAATGAAGCTAAAAACTTTTCTACGGAACATCTATATTTCCATGGTAATGTATACCAATAATCTATATAACCTATGGGAATTAATTTTTGTGTTTTGTGTTGGGGTTGTATTTGGTGGATACCTTCTTTACTAAAAAATAGGGAGTAGCTGGTGTACCTTTGTACCGAAATATTTCAAAGACTTGATGAGTATCAAGGGTTGTTTGTAGGTTATCAAAGGCACCAAGAGATTGCCAGTAACCTACAAAAGGTATTGAAGCCATTCCATGTCAAGGTCAATGTCAAGACCGATAACACCCTAGACAAGACCGATTTGGCTGTAGGTGGTGAATTCTATTATGATAGAACTTATCAGCCAATCCATATACACCTACATTTTCCACCCAAGGCTCACGGAAAATACCTCTGGAAAGATAAGTGGGAACATTTTCGTTTTTTGGTGGGACAGGTGCTTCAGCACGAACTGATACACCAGCATCAATGTCAATTTCCAGACCACTTGGATGGAAATTATTATGATATGAACATTGACAATAAAGACATTAATTATTTCTCTGAACTGGATGAGATAGACGCATTTGGCCATGATATAGCCATGGAGATAAGGTACTATTATCCTGATGAGAACCCATATTCGGTATTAAAAACAGTATCAAGGCGTAAATACATTTATTCTTATAAGTATTATACAAGAACTTTCAAAGGGCTGGATTGGGATAAAATTCGCCATCGTTTAATTAAAAAAGCCAATAATTGGTTACCATATACACACATATAAAAAAAAGGAGACATTATGGGAATAGAGTGGGTTTACTTAGCAGGTTGTTTAATCATTGGTTACTGTGCCTATTCTGGTGGTAAAACTGATGGTGTTAATTTGGGTATTGAACACACTCTTACCCTACTTGAAAAACATAAAATGATTGATATTGATGACCCAAAGTTTGATAAGATATTCGCCTCTAAAAAGGTTGACAATTAATCGCCTTTGTGTTAGAATGGTTATACTATTAACCCCAATTTTAGGTGGGTAGCCCTAGAAGCAGAGAGGTCTGGATCCGAGATAAAAACGGATGCGTAATGAGCTATTGACGAACTGGCGGGTATAGCAAGTAACCTCATACCGAGCGCAGTAGAACATTTTGTTCGCCTTATAGAAATTATAAGTGAGTGTGAAAGGGCATTTGCGTCCTGTGGCGCACTATAAACTACCACGAAATGCCGCCAGATGAACGCTTTGCTAGTTTATTATGGATCTATAAAACGCAAATAAACTAGCCCTTTATTATTATGAACAGGTGACTTATGACAGAAGAACAACAATTAGAAGAAATTTCTATCAAAGTGGATGAGTTTTTATTAAACTTACTCCAGAATTATAAACTATCACCATTAAACTTATCAGCGGTCGTTTCTGGTCGTGTGTATATGTTTAATGAATCAGCAGGCACAACCGAACAATATAAACAATTATTGGAACATGTGCTTGAAATCCAACCATCAGATATTAAACCGGTGACTATACAATGAACAAAGCAGACATTATTGCATTAGCGGCTATTATTATATCGGCCATTTTAATTTTTATAGTGGAGAAACTATGAACACCATCTATGCTTTATTGCTTATAACTTCCACAGGAATTTCAGAAGGTTATACTTTCAATTCTTTGAGTGAGTGTCAAACAGTAGCCTCAAAGATTAAACAACACGAAGCTGTTTGTGTAGAAAAGAAGGTTGTAAATCCCGATGTCCAAATGAGGCAAATGATGTCTATGTTCAAGGGTATGGTTGCCGAAATGAAAGACATGCAAAAATAATTGCCACAAAAATCTTTTCGGTATGATATAATGGTTGTATTAAATTAATGGAGAAATCAAATGCCCAATTGGTGTAATAATTCAGTCACTATCTCAAGTAATAAAGAGAACATTGATAAATTTGAAGCCTTTCTTAATGAGAAGAATGGTAAAGAATGGTTTGATTTCTTCTTGCCATGTCCTGAAGAATTGACAGAAGTTGATTCGCCTAATAAAACTAAAAATGTTGAAGCTTTAACCGAAAAATATGGTCACGCTGACTGGTATTCTTGGTCAGTAGAAAATTGGGGAACCAAATGGAATTGTGATGCTCAAGATTGGAGCCGAGAAGAAAATTCTATTTCATTTTGGTTTGATTCAGCATGGGCACCACCAACAAACCTTTATGCAAAAATTACTAATGAAGAATATGATGTAGAAGGTTATTACCTTGAAGAAGGCATGGGATTTGTTGGTAAGTTTTCAGATGGTTATGATGATTATTACGAATATACTGATTCCGAATCGTTAAATGACATTCCAGAAGACATTGTTGAAAATTGGAACCTCCGTGAAAACTTGGAAGAGTGGGAAGCAGAAAATGCTGAACAGGAAGAAGACGAGGAATATGACGAGAAACGCATGGATGTTGTTGGAAGCAACGGAAATGACGGATTACACTATGATGAAATTGATGAGGACAAAAAAGATGAGTAAATTTACAAATGAAGACGCAAAAAATCAAATCATACACGAACTCCGCAGAGGAATTATGAATGTCGTGTTTACAAAAGCTGACGGAAGTGAACGGAAACTGATTTGCACACTTTCTGAAGACAAAATTCCTGCTGACAAGATGCCCAAAGGCAACGGAAACGCAAAAAATGATACTGTTTTGCCGGTTTTTGACATGGAAAACAATTCTTGGCGAAGTTTTCGCTGGGATTCAGTCCAAAAAGTTGATTTTTTAGGATAAATACAAAACCCTTTTTACGGAGATAGATTATGGCACAGGCAGGACAAGGAAAAATTCATCCAGGTCGCAGAAAAGCAAATCCTATGATGACAAAGAACGGTAAACCAAGATTAGGTCCGTTAAATTTGAAACAATTGACAGATTTGCTACAAAAAACAAGTGCTAAAAAAGTAAAAGCTAAAATTCAACGATATATTTTGAGAAGGACAAAACCAACGAATGATTAAGAAGTTTAATAAAGCAAAGAAGACATTTGGACTCAAAGTTGAGCTAGATGAAAGATTACCTTTTGAAAAAGCAATTAGACTTTTTAAGCGTAAAGTAGAAGATTCTGGTTTATTGAAAGAAGTTAAAGACCGAATGGAATTTGAGAAGCCATCGGTCGCTCGTAAAGTAGCAAAAAATCGTGCCGTTAAGAGATGGCAGAAAAAGCAAGAAAAAACCCACCTTGAAGGTAAATCTAAAAAGTATTAGACCCTTTTGGTCAAATATTTACATAAATAGATAGTAAAAAGTCTTATTATCTATATCCCTTACACCACGAGTGTAATTGCCCCTGAAGTTTCATCCGAAATAAAAACATATGAAAACTTTAATACAATTAACAGTTGCTGGTATTCTATTATTGCTGATTTGCAAAGAAGTGAATTCAGCTCCTTTACCAGATTACACATTTAAGAGTCCGTCATTCAACGGCAATGGTTACTCTAGCCATGTTTTAACGATGGAGAACCAAGAACACAGCCGTAGAGAATCTATAAAGAAAGAGATTCAAGCTGGTTTAGATAAAGCGAAGAATGATGCACAAAACACGAACTTACAGAAGTTCCTGAATAATTTAGAATCAAGGATTTATGCACAGATTAGTCAAAACTTGGCTACAGCTATGTTTGCAAATGGAGGTTCTTCCTCTGGCACATTGAACTTTGAAGGTAATACAATGTTTTGGACTAAAGACAGTTCCAATGTGTATTTGACCGTAACTGATACAATAGGAACTCAAACAAGTATAACGATACCATTAGGACAATTTCAATTCTAATGAAAAAGATATTTGTTTTATTTCTGTTAGTATTACTAACAGGTTGTGCTACTACAAAGGTTTTAACCGAACCTCAAAAGCCAACTATTACTAAAAACTTGATGCAAAAAGAGTTTGATATTTTACCACCACCAAATGGTAAAAAAGTAGCGGTAGCTGTTTATAGTTTTGCTGATAAAACCGGCCAAAGAAGACCGAGTG